>ERZ779889.739-NODE-739-length-39007-cov-11.720810_pt1 | contig 39007 bp, 32 predicted proteins | sample MGYA00511030_ERZ779889 | MGnify/ENA primary metagenome ERZ779889 (study PRJEB29588, sample SAMEA2160616) | human gut metagenome | biome: human gut; feature: human-associated habitat; material: faeces | place: Denmark | collected 2008/2010 ... | reverse complement strand
TGTACAAGCCGTTTATCATCCGCAAGCTGATTGAACGCGGTATCGTGAAGACGGTGAAGTCTGCAAAGAAGATTGTAGACCGCAAGGAGCCGGTTATCTGGGATATCCTGGAACATGTAATGAAAGGCCATCCGGTATTGTTGAACCGTGCGCCGACATTGCACCGTTTGGGTATTCAGGCATTCCAGCCGAAGATGATCGAAGGAAAGGCTATCCAATTGCACCCGTTGGCTTGTACGGCGTTCAATGCCGACTTCGACGGTGACCAGATGGCTGTTCACTTGCCTCTGAGCAACGAAGCTGTACTGGAAGCGCAATTGCTGATGCTTCAATCGCACAATATCTTGAATCCGGCTAATGGTGCGCCGATTACCGTGCCTGCACAGGATATGGTATTGGGATTGTATTACATTACCAAGATACGTAAAGGAGCTAAAGGTGAAGGACTGATTTTCTACGGGCCGGAAGAAGCCTTGATTGCTTATAACGAAGGTAAGGTAGACATCCACGCCGAAATCAGCGTTTTGACGAATGATTTGGATGAAAACGGCAATATCGTCAAGAAGATGATTAAAGAGACATCTGTCGGACGTATTATTGTCAATGAACTGGTTCCGGACGAATGCGGATACCTGAACATGATTATTTCTAAGAAATCATTGCGCGATATCATTAGTGATGTAATCAAGAAAGTGGGTGTGGCTCGTGCTTGCGAATTCTTGGACGGTATCAAGAACTTGGGATATCAAAAGGCATTCGAAGGCGGATTGTCATTCAACTTGGGCGATATCATCATTCCGAAGGAGAAAGAAGAACTGATTAAGCGTGGTAATGAGGAAGTGGAACAAATCATGATGAACTATAACATGGGTTTCATTACCGACAACGAACGTTATAATCAGGTTATCGATACATGGACACATGTCAACAGCGACTTGTCCGATATCTTGTATAAGACGATTAAGAACGATGACCAAGGGTTCAACTCTGTATTCATGATGTTGGATTCCGGTGCCCGTGGTTCTAAGGAACAGATTCGTCAGTTGTCTGGTATGCGTGGTTTGATGGCGAAGCCGCAGAAGGCAGGTGCCGAAGGCGCACAGATTATTGAAAACCCGATTCTTTCGAACTTTAAGGAAGGTCTTTCGGTGTTGGAGTACTTTATCTCTACCCACGGTGCCCGTAAAGGTCTTGCCGATACCGCGTTGAAGACAGCCGATGCCGGATACCTGACCCGTCGTCTGGTTGACGTGTCACACGATGTGATTATCAATGAAGAAGACTGCGGTACCTTGCGCGGACTGGTTTGCACGGCATTGAAGAACAACGATGAAGTTATCGCTACGCTGTACGAACGCATCTTGGGACGTGTGTCGGTACACGATGTGATTCATCCTACAACCGGAAAGCTGATTGTAGCTTCGGGCGAAGAGATTACCGAAAGCATTGCCGAGGAAATCGAAAACTCTCCGATAGAAAGCGTGGAAATCCGTTCGGTATTGACGTGCGAATCGAAGAAAGGTGTCTGTGCGAAATGTTACGGACGTAACCTCGCTACCAGCCGTATGGTTCAGAAAGGTGAAGCGGTCGGAGTCATTGCCGCTCAGTCTATTGGTGAGCCGGGTACTCAGTTGACATTGCGTACCTTCCATGCCGGTGGTATTGCCGGTAACATGGCAGCCAATGCAAGCATCGTGGCAAAGAATGACGCGCGTCTGGAATTCGAAGAACTGCGTACGGTAGATGCTGTAGAAGAAACCGGCGAACCGGTGAAGATTGTGGTAGGCCGTTTGGCGGAAGTCCGGTTTATTGATGTCAATACGGGCATCGTATTGTCTACCCACTATGTACCATACGGTTCTAAGCTGTATGCTTCAGACGGTGAAGTGGTAGAGAAGGGCAAGCTGATTGCCAAGTGGGACCCGTTCAATGCCGTTATCGTAACTGAGGTTGCAGGTAAGATTGCATTCGAGTCGGTTATCGAGAATGTAACGTATAAGGTAGAATCGGATGAGGCTACCGGTTTGCGTGAAATCATCATTACAGAGTCGAAAGACAAGAACAAGATACCTTCATTGCATATCCTTGATGAAAATGGCAATGAAATCCGTACGTACAACTTGCCGGTAGGCGGACACGTGGTAGTAGAAGACAAGCAAATCGTGAAGGCGGGTGATATTCTGGTGAAGATTCCGCGTGCCGTAGGTAAGGCGGGCGATATCACCGGTGGTTTGCCTCGTGTGACAGAGTTGTTCGAAGCACGTAATCCGTCCAATCCTGCTGTGGTATCTGAAATCGACGGTGAGATTACCATGGGTAAGATCAAACGTGGTAACCGTGAAATCATTGTGACTTCAAAGACCGGTGATGTGAAGAAGTATCTGGTAGCATTGTCCAAGCAGATTCTGGTACAGGATAATGACTATGTACGTGCCGGTACTCCGTTGTCCGACGGTGCCATTACGCCTGCCGATATCCTGGCGATTAAAGGTCCTACGGCTGTACAGGAATACATCGTTAATGAAATCCAGGACGTTTATCGTCTGCAGGGTGTGAAGATTAACGATAAGCACTTCGAGATTATCGTACGCCAGATGATGCGCAAGGTACAGATTGACGAGCCGGGAGATACCCGTTTCTTGGAGCAACAGGTGGTAGACCGTCTGGAATTCAACGAAGAGAACGACCGTATCTGGGGCAAGAAAGTTGTGGTTGACGCAGGTGATTCGCAGAATCTCCAGCCGGGGCAGATTGTTACGGCACGTAAGTTGCGTGACGAGAACAGTATGCTGAAACGCCGCGACCTGAAACCGGTGGAAGTACGTGATGCTGTTCCGGCAACTTCTACGCAGATTCTGCAAGGTATTACCCGTGCCGCATTGCAGACTTCCAGCTTTATGTCGGCTGCATCTTTCCAGGAAACGACGAAGGTGCTCAACGAAGCGGCTATCAACGGTAAGGTAGACCGTCTGGAAGGTATGAAGGAGAATGTGATTTGCGGTCACTTGATTCCTGCAGGTACCGGACAGCGCGAGTTCGACAAGATTATCGTAGGCTCGAAAGAGGAATACGACCGTATCCTTGCCAACAAGAAAAATGTGCTCGACTATAACGAAGTAGAATAATCATTATCTCTTTGGTGTTTATCATAGAAGGCTCCCGCCCGTCAAGGGTCGGGAGCTTTTTTATCCATGCGTTTTTTCCCTCTGCTTGCTTTTGAAGTCTGAAGGAAATGGCTAACTTTGTGGACGGATAAACTTGAGGCTATGGATATATTCCTTATCATATTAGGTGTCATTTGTCTGGTGGCGGGTATGCTGGGCTGTGTGCTTCCGTTGCTTCCCGGACCTCCTCTTGCATACGTCGGTATGTTGCTTTTCCATCTCACCGACCGCTTGCAGTTTACCCCTGTGCAGTTAGTTGTATGGGCGGTATTGGTCATCTTTGTGCAAGTGCTCGATTATGTGATTCCGATGTTGGGGACAAAGTATGCCGGAGGTACCAAGTGGGGAAATTGGGGATGTGTTATCGGCACGGTGGTTGGTTTGTTTTTCCCGCCTTGGGGAATCATTCTCGGTCCTTTCCTTGGAGCAGTTCTCGGTGAATTGGTTGGGGATAAGAACCTGAAAGATGCTTTGCGCTCAGGCTTCGGCTCGTTGGCCGGCTTCTTGTTCGGGACGGTTGTCAAGCTTGTGTTGTGCGGTTATTTCGTTTGGCAGTTCATTGCAGCCTTCTGAGTTTGCATGAAAAATGTAATAGCATAATTTTAAATATAGATAGAGTATGAATAAGCGAATTAAGATTTTGGGTTGTTTCTTGTTGATCATTTTTGGGGGACAAGTTGGATATGCTCAAACTATCCAAGAGCAAGAATTTTCTAAAACGGTTGATGCATTGTTCGAACAATTAGACGAACAGAAGGAGTGTAAGAACTATCAGGCATGTGAGGCTATTTGTCAAAAAGTGATAGACCTATACGATACACAAAAAGCTCAGTTGTCCGAGGGATATAGTTATTTTAAGTATGCCGGCTATTACAATCAAGCTTGTTGTCAGGCATTGCAAGGAAAAAAGCAAGAAGCCGTAAATAGTTTGCTCAAGGCTTTGGCGGATGGGAAACTGGAGATAAGCTATAAGCAGCTACAGAACGACTCGGACCTTGCCGGTATTTTGGAAGCGGAAGAGCTGAAAGATGTCTTGGCTAAACTGAGGGAAACTACCGACTATCTTTATATTCTTCAGAAAGCACCGGCGTATGTTCGTCTTCAAGTAATGGGATAGCCTTCCTCAAATCAAATACGCTCCGGCTACAGATCCCGACCTGATGCGGGTGAAGCAATATTTTCAATTGGATAGTGTGGTGAAGCAAACGAAGAATGAGGTCGATTTGATTAAATGTATCTTGACCTATATCCATAACAAGATACGCGACGATGGTCAAAATGGGAATCCCATTAACGGTGCCAACTCTATTAACTATGCCGAAGCGTGTAAGGACGGGAGCCGCGGGTTGAATTGCCGTGGGTTGGCAACGGTGCTGAACGAATGTTATTTGTCGATGGGCATTCCGTCAAGAGTGGTGACTTGCATGCCTAAAACCTATATTAGTGATTGCCATGTGATTAATGCGGTTTACTCGGAGACATTGGGGAAATGGCTTTGGATAGACCCCACAAACAATGCTTGGGTGACCGATGGTCAGGGCAATATGTTGAGTGTACAAGAAGTGCGCGAAAGGTTACGGGAAGGGCTTCCTGTACAAGTCAACGAGGAAGCTAATTGGAATAATGAGCAGCAGGTCACAACAGAAGATTATCTGTATGACTACATGGCTAAGAATCTATATTATTTGGAGTGTTGGACTGATTACGGCTTTGGCACAGAAACAGGCGGCCGTAAGAATTTGAATTACATTTTCCTTCAGCCTGCCGGATGTGATAGCAGCCAACGCCAAGCGAGGAATATCTCCGTCAATGATGACAATTACTTTTGGCAAGCTCCATTTAGCCGCTTTCCCGCCGGCATTTAACATTCCCCTTCAGTCCTAATAGGGTAGGACTGCTGTTTTAATGCGTCAGTACTCCAGTCCTATCCCTGCTGGGACTTCAGTCCTACCCTATTAGGATTTTAGGAGGACTGGGATGTATCGGACGGAGCAGGCTTCTTCGTTGCCGGATGAAGCTTGTTTGAATTAGGAATGAATCTGACGTTTTATCGGATTTCAGTTTATTGAATTATAAATTATGTATGGTTGGGATAGGAACTGAGTAAGATTTATTACTTTTGCCACCGGATTGGTAATTAATTATAGATTCATTAATTGATGCGAAATATACTCTATGTACTCTTATTGGGGATGATTGTCTGCGTGCTGGCTGCTTCGTGTGGAGGTGGACAAGCCCGGCGCGAAGCTTTGCTCGACATTCTTTCATCAACCTCAACGGACGGGCAAACAGACTTCGCCCGCTTGGACTCCCTCGAAAAGGTCGCTCCCGATGCCGATGAGCACGAACGGGTGGTGCGCCGTTTGGTTCGTGCATGGCTGACCACTTTCGAAACCCAGCAAGCAGCGCCCGACTCCGTAACGGCACCCATTGTCGATTACTTGGAAAAGCACGGCACACCCCGCGAGCGGGTTCGCGCCCTTCTTCTGCATGGCATAGGCTTGGAGCGGAGGGGCAATGCTGCCGATGCCCAACTAATGTACCAAAAGGCACTCCGCCTTGCCCGTCAGGGAGGCGATTCGACGCAGGTGCTCCTGTGCTGGATGAGGTTGGGCGAATTATATACTTTGCGTACCGAACTGCGCCATGAGATGACGGAAGCCTACCGGAATGCCATGCGCCTTGCCGAACAATTGGGCGATACGTCCCGGTTGTCCTCATGCCATGCCAACTTGGGGCGTCTGTATATAGCTGCCTTGCCCGGCGATTCTCTCTACGACCATTGGCAGGAGGGTGTCGCCCATTATCGCAAAGCGATTGAACTGGCGCACGAGGCTGACAATGAGTTTGACGAGATGAATGCTAAATACGAACTCGCCGCCCTCTACTCCACCCGTCAGCATCCTTACGAGGCCCTTCCCCTGCTACAAGAAACAAAAGACTTCAAGTTCCGCACGTTTCCCGACCAAAAGGGGGCTGTACTGTTTTCTCTGATAACCGTCTTCCTCCAACTGGATCGCCCCGACTCGGCACAAGTCTATATTGACCAAGCCCTTGCTCTGCCTGCTAATCAAAATAACATCCGTTACCACGTCTACGAGATGCTTTTCCAATACTATCAAGCGAAAAAGCAGTCCGACCTTGTCGCCTGGGCAGCCGATTCCTTGTTCCATTACCAACCTGCGGCTGCCCGGCAGCAGGTGTCCACCCAAGTGGCGGAAGTCAAGGAGAAGTATGCCAACGAACAACTCTCCGAATCCCATGCCCGCGTTAGCCGAGAGCGCAATAATAGCATCTTGATAGGCATATCCGTGGCTGTAGTTTTGTTGGTGATTATCGTTTGGGGACGCAAGGCTTACCGTGATCGTTTGCATCGACGCGAATGCTTATTGCATGAGAAGGACGAGGTCATCAATACCTTGCAAACTCATTTAGAAGAGGAAAAGGCGCATGTCGAGGAAGTTTCCGGCAGGCTATCGGATATAGAAGGTCGTGAGCACGAGTTGAGACATGCTCTGACTAACGATACGGAACTGATGCAACGTTTGCGCAAAGAGCCTAAGTTTTTGGACGATTCGGAGTGGGAAAAGCTGAAAGCGGTTGTAGACGATGTATACAAGGACTTTACGGTTCGTTTGCATGAACGTTTCCCTCAATTGTCGGAAGTCTATATACGCTATTGCATACTGATAAAGTTGCGTTTTACCGTGTCGCAGATAGCCATTCTTATGGCTGTAGCTCCCTCTTCTGTTTCCCAACAAAAGTCGCGCATTAAAAAGCGGTTACTTCAGACCGAAGGCTTTGTGTTCGGCGAAGGCGAAACGTTGGATGAGTGGATAGGACGATTTTGATGCCTTTGTATAGATTTCCTTTCTTTAATTTTGTCTATTTTGTTGATTAATAGTTGTTTGTGATTTGCCTCTTGTATAGATGTATAGCAAGGTTATGTCGGAGAAATGCACTAATTTTGTGCCGTTCATGCAATGAAAAACTTTAATGCTATACAAATATGAACAGACGAATTACTTTTCTTTGTATTTGCCTGCTGGCAACATTTGCCTTGCAGGCACAGACCTTTACGGGTAAGGTCGTGGACGAAAAGAGCTAGCCTTTGCCATACGCCAATGTAGTATTGTTATCCCTTCCCGATTCTGCTTTTGTGACGGGTACGGTGAGTGACGAATCGGGCGCTTTCACCTTGCGGAGCGAGAAGCCGGACTTGTTGCTTCGTGTTTCTTCCATTGGCTATGCTACTCTATATAATAAGGTAGAGAAAGCGGATATAGGAACGGTTCAGCTTTTGCCTGATGCGCAGCTGTTGGGCGAAGTGGTGGTGAAGGGCGATTTGCCCAAAGTGCAGTTAAAAGGTGATGCGCAGGTGACGAATGTGACGGGCACTATCTTGGAGAAGGCAGGTACGGGCAATGACTTGCTGAGCAAGCTTCCGGGCGTATCGGCGGAAGAAGGTACGGTAAACGTGTTCGGTTCGGGCACGGCTGAAATCTACATCAATGGGCGCAAGATGCGTAATGCTTCGGAACTGGACCAGCTTTCATCGGATAACGTGAAGCGTGTAGAGGTGGTGCGCAATCCCGGTGCACGTTATGATGCGACGGTGAAAGCCGTGGTGCGCATCTATACCAAGAAGGCGCAGGGCGAAGGTTTCGGATTCAACAACCGTTTCCTCACCCGTTATTACTATGGCTGGAATGTGCTTGACCAGTTTAACTTTAACTATCGCAAGGGCGGGTTCGACCTGAGCGGCATGCTCTTCGGTTCGAAAACCGAGGGTGAAGACAACAAGACAGGGGTTTTTGAAACATTCCTCGACAATACCTGGCGGCAGGAGAGTTCCATTTCTACAACAGGAGGCTCCCGGAATATCTCCACTATGCTCTCACTCAATTACCAGTTCAACGAGAATCATTCAGCCGGTGCGCGTTACGACTTCAACCGTACGCCCAAGGACTGGTGGAATATCAATATGTACTCGCAAGTGTTCTGGGACGGTTCGCTTTATGAAGAGAACACCAGCCGGGGCTGGCAGAGGACTCCGGCTACTACCCACTCCTTTAATGCTTATTACAACGGTCAGGCAGGCGACTGGAACATTGACTTCAATGCCGACGGCATGTGGTCATACAGCAAGACGTTGCAGGATATGACCGAAGAATATACCCCCATCGGCGAAGCCTTGCAGGAACAGAACGTCACCAGCTACAACAAGGACGAGAACACGCTCTATGCCGCCAAGCTTATCATCAGCCGTCCCCTGTGGGACGGAAACCTGTCTTTCGGCGGGGAATATACCTATACCGACCATACGAATACCTATATCAACGACCAGGGCATTTTGGATGACGACCACAGCAACATCCGCGAGAACGCCGCTTCTGCCTTTCTGGAGTACAGCCGCAGTTTCGGCAAGCTGCAGGCTCAGATAGGCGTGCGTTACGAGCACTTGGCATCCGACTATTATGAGAATGAAATCCTTGTGGACGAGCAGAGCCGTACGTATGACAATGTGTTCCCTACGTTTGCGCTTTCTCTTCCTGTGGGCAAGACGCAGCTTTCGTTGAGTTATACGGGCAGTATCTACCGTCCGACTTATTACATGCTGCGCAGCAACATCACCTATGCCAACCGTTATACCTACGAGAGCGGCAATCCGTTGCTCCGTCCTTCCATCATCAACCGCCTGTCATTGGACGCTTCTTGGAAGTGGATTTACTTCAATGCCCGCTATACACATACCAAAGACGCCATTGTGAACTTGGGCGGCACCTATTCGGAAGACGAGCCTAACATCATGCTGCTAAGCTACTTCAATAAGTACGATTCAGATAAAATCTACGCCACGCTCAGTTTCTCGCCTACCATCGGCATCTGGTCGCCCCAATTCACGCTGATGTACCTTCAGCAATGGTATATGGTGGATATGCCCGACGGCACACGCAAGAACTTCAACAACCCCATGGGCAGCTTCAGCTGGCGCAACAATTTCCGTCTGCCTTGGGAACTGCTGTTGGATGTAGACGCATCGCTCGATACACCCGGTGATAATGAAAACGGTCACGTCAGCGAAGTAGGCTGGGCACTTAACGTCAGCCTGCGCAAAGCTTTTTTCAATGAACGCCTCAGTTTGCAGCTGCAAGGTATAGACTTGTTTAATTCCCGCAACGCGTGGGGCACGATATATGGCGGCAATCGCTTAATAACCATCGATCAAGAATCGCGCCGCTATTTCACGCTTACTTTGCGCTACAAGTTCAATGCCGCCAAGAGCAAGTACAAAGGCACGGGTGCAGGACAGGAACAGCGGAGCCGCATGTGATTTTAAGTTCTTGAGTTTTTGAGTTTCTCTGATGCTTAACTCAAGAACTTACGAACTAAAAAACTTACAAACTTACGAACTTATACCATGCACGTTATGAATTTGTGCATGTCCTTGAACATTTCGCACCATCTTTGTAGAGACGATGTGCACATCGTCTCTACTACGTGATATATACAAAATGCACATTTTAATGCCGCTTAAAGTATAAAACTTACGAACTTATAGTAGAACAAAATTGGTTTGCGAAAATACGGAATGCAGTAGAGACGTCACATTGTGGCGTCTCCCCAACCGCAGGGATGCTATATGTTTTTGTATGTGAATGTCTTGCGGATGCATTCAGAGACGCCACAATGTGACGTCTCTACTAAAAACAGGCTATAGTTTTTCGCAATTCATTTCTGATTGACTATAAAAACTCAAGAATTTAAAAACTTACAAACTAACCTACAGGCTGTTGATTTCCTCTTCGGATAATCCGCTGCATTCGGCAATTATGCTGATTGCAACTCCTTTAGCTTTTAGGCTTTGCGCCATTTTAATTGCTTTTTTCTTTGCTCCTTTTTCAATACCGATTTTTTCTCCTTCTTTCAATCCTTCAGCTCTTCCTTCTTCCAATCCTTCTCTACGTGAGCTGCTGATTTGCATTTTTGCAGTGCTGACCACATCCCAAAAGTGGTCGTATCCGAGGAGCTGTTCTTTGCTGAAGGCGGATTCTTCCAGTTGGGTTACGGCTTTCTTGATTTCGGGATTCTCCATCAGCTCTTCCGGTGCCTCGCGTGTCTTTTCGTTGATTTCGGTCAGGTAGCGTAGCCAAAGCACCTGCATCTTCTTGCCTTGGTAGTTGTCCGGCGTGAACTTGGGGAGTTCGATGAAGATAAAGCGCAGCCCTTCGATGACTTCCCTGGTCTCGGTTTCTTCCACAATCTGGAAGTCGTGGTAATACCCTTTGCTGTCCGAGAAGGTGTCGTTCACGAGGTTCAGCGAGTAGACGGGCTGCAGCAGTTCGTAGTCTTTCCCCTTGTCCAAGCTGGCTGACGTATGCTTTCGACGCGTTGAACAGGACGCGCTGCTTGTATGCCGAAGTCCACATCATCTGCATCTCTACGATGAACTGCCTTCCGCTTTGGTCCTTGCATCGCACGTCCACGATGCTGTCTTTGTGGAAAGGCGTTTGCGGAACCATTTCGGGGGTCAGGTATTCCACCTGTGTAATCTCTTCTTCGGGTTTTTCGAATGGCAGCAACGCGTTCAGGAAACTGATAATCAAGTCGGGATGTTCTCCGAACACTTTCTTGAAGGTAAGGTCTGCTTTGGGATTAAGGTATCTCATAATCAAAAAACATTTAGCGGTTGGCTTTTTGCAAAAATACGGATTTCCGTGGATACCTCCTCCATTTTCAGCATTCTTTTGAAAAGTTTATTGAATATCCGTATTCCACCCAATTGCCATGTAGGGTCGTTGCGCCTTCCTTCTTCGGTTTAATATTTGCGGTTTCGATGGTATTTATCCCGTCTCGGTAGATTTTCAGTGTGGATGTGGAAGCCCTGCAGGATGCAGGCAGGCTTATCTCCAATCCGCTTTCCGTTTTTTACAAGTCGCAATGAGGAAGATTCCCAATAAAATCAGTGGAATGCTGAGAAGCTGTCCGATATTGAGCGTCATGCTGACCTCTTCGGCAACCTGCGGATTCTTCATGAACTCCAGCCCGAAACGGGAGCCGAAGAATATCAACAGGGATACGCCTGTAATCAGCCCTACGTATTTCTGCAAATGGTATTTATGATACATCACCCACGAAACGATGAAAGCCGCCAGGCAATAAAGCATTTCATAAATCTGCGTGGGATGACACGCCTGCGCCACACCGTTCTGATTATACAGTTCCTGCCACTCGCGCGAACGGACAAACTCGAAGCCCCAAGGCAGCGTGGTAGGATAGCCGAAGATTTCAGAATTCATTAAGTTTCCAAACCGAATGCAAAAACATACGGCAGCTACGGCGGGAATCATCCGGTCGAAAAGCCACCAGACGCTTTTCTTGGTCACTTTCTTGGAATACCATACCAATGCCAGTATCAGGAGGAACACGCCTCCATGGCTGGCAAGCCCGCCTTTCCATATCTTCAGAATCTCTGCCGGATTGGCACTGTAATAGTCCCACTCGTAGAACAGGCAATGTCCCAGCCGGGCACCGACCACACTGCTTACAATGCAATATACAAAGAGCTTGTCTGCCCAATTGTCGGGATATCCTTCTTTCTTGAACAGGCGCGATACAATCTCGTACGCCAAAATAAACCCCAATCCCCACATCAGTCCATACCAGCGGAGTTCAATCTGTCCCAAATGTACCAAAACAGGATCTACATCCCATACTATGCTTGCTAACGTCATCGTCTTTTCCTTTTATGTAATTACGGTTGCAAAGGAACAAAAAAGCATCTGTTCTTCGGGCAGAAGTTCTGTTAAATTTTGAAACTATCCCTATCTTTTTGCCGGACTGGCGAATTATCGTTATATTTGTACTTGCATATATTTAATAATGTAGTACGATGAAATTCCCGATAGGCATACAGAGTTTTGAGAAAATGATAACAGAAGGATACTGTTATGTAGACAAAACGGATTTACTCTACCAACTGGTAAAGGAAGGTGCGATTTATTTCCTCAGCCGTCCCCGCAGGTTCGGGAAAAGCTTGCTTGTATCTACCCTGAAGAACTATTTCCTAGGTAAGAAAGAGCTGTTCAAAGGACTTGCCATTGAGAAGCTGGAAACGGAATGGAGGGAATATCCCGTATTCCATATCGACTTCAACGGAAGCAACTTTACCGTTCCGGGTACGTTGGAAGACATACTGGAAGGCACCATAAAAGGTTGGGAACGGGAATACGGAAAGAGCCAGGACTATACGGATATAGGGAAACGCTTTGCCTACGTCCTCAAACAGGCTCACGAACAATCGGGTAAACGTTGCGTGGCGTTGATTGACGAATACGACAAGCCTATCCTGGACGTGCTTGATACGGGCATTAAGGGAGAACAGGAGGAAATGTTGCTGGAGGACCGGAATCGGGAAGTGCTGAAAGGATTCTATTCGGTATTCAAGGCTGCGGACGATGACCTGCAGTTCGTCTTGCTTACCGGAGTCACCAAGTTCTCGCAGGTAAGCGTGTTCAGCGGTTTCAACCAGCCTGCCGACATCAGCATGGACATACGCTATGAAGCCCTGTGCGGTATCACCCAGAAAGAACTGGAACACTACTTTTCCGGTCCGATAAGTGATATGGCAGACAGGGAAGGCATATCCAAGGAAGAAATGACCGGTCTGCTCAAACGCCAGTACGACGGATATCATTTCAGCGAAAAGATGACCGATGTCTACAATCCTTTCAGCCTGCTCAATGCTTTTGCTTCCGGTTCTATCCGTGATTACTGGTTCCGTAGCGGTACGCCTTCATACCTAATCCGCCTGCTTGCGCATACCGATGAGAACCTGGATGAACTGACCGGAAAATACTACGACCCGCAGGAGTTTGTCGACTACAAGGCAAATGTAGAAAAACCTTTGCCGATGATTTACCAAAGCGGATATCTCACCATTAAAGGTTATGACCGCGATTTCGGGACATTCCTGCTCGATTTTCCCAACAATGAAGTCAAGAAAGGATTTGTGGCATTGATTGCTTCCGATTATTTAAAGCCCCGGCAAGAAATGGGCAGTTGGGTGCGTAATGTGGTCATATCTTTGCGCAGAGGAGAATTGGAGAAATTAAACAAGCTGTTCACCTCCTTCCTTGCCGACATCCCCTATACCATGCGTCGCAAGCAGGACGAGAGGGAAAGGGAGCGCTATTTTCACTATACGTTCTACCTGATATTCCGCCTGGTGAGCGTCTATACGGTTTATACCGAAAAGGAACAGAGCGAAGGACGGGTGGACTGCATTGTAGAGACACCCGATTACGTCTACATTTTCGAGTTTAAGTTGGACGGTTCGGCAGATGAGGCATTACGCCAAATCGAAGAAAAAGGCTACGTACGCCCGTATGCTTCCGACAAGCGGACTATCTATAAAATAGGTGCCAGCTTCTCCTCGCAGACCGGAACCATTGATGACTGGAAGATTCAAGGCTAATCTTCCAAACGGAACTCTGCCATTAACAGAATCTTTTCACGATTATCCCCAATCGTGATTTCTTTGAAATAACGGTAACGTCCGGGGTTGTTGGGATGCACATCGGGATAAAGGTGGGCGGTAAGCTTTTCCGTTTTGCCCGGACACAAGACATAGCCTATACTTATTACATTCGGATTTATAGGCAAATGATACCATTGCCCCTCCCGTTCATAAGCCAACGAGTAATCGGCTCCATAATGGATATTCGTACCACTTTCATTTGACAAGATAAAAGTTACGGTTTCCGATTGGACAGAAAAAGACGGAGAAGTGGTTTTCAAATGTACGCCTAATGTCCCGCTTATACCTTCTTTCGTACAAGGTTCATCCATACGACCTCCACTAAATTGTAAAGCAGGCGAATCAATAATCTTCTTTCGGAACGCCTGCTGACTTTCGGGTGTATTTACTATCAGATTTATGGATAAATGATGCGCCCCTATACCATACCCTACCACATTGGCATTGACATCGGTATTCTCCGGTAAAGCCAAACGCTGACGGACCTTACTTTGCAATACTATCAAATCTTTCTGCGAAAACAACGAATCACCTGTCAACTCCAAATGAAAAGCACTGCTTCCCGTTTTCTGTTCCAAAGTCTGACGTATAGCTACAGTATCGCCTTCTACCTGAAATACCAACATGCCGTTAGCGTAATACACCCCCTTCAGGAACGGCGGACAATAAGGGTCGCTTGCCAAATCACCCGATATCCCATACACTTTATACAAACGGTAAAGCATATCCATTCCCGTAGCTTGTTTTTCCACAGGTGAGGATTTTACCACCAATGTATCTGAAGAATCGATTCCTCGCATTTGCCTGCCTCCGCACCCTGTCAAAACCAATAACACAAACCATATCAATGTATTTACTCTCATAGCCTATCCATAACTCCATGCCCAAATATACGAAAAATTCTGCATCCCTAATAAATTTGGCAATATAAAATATTCTCATTATTTTTGTGCTATACCAATAAGCATACGATATGAAATACCCGATAGGCATACAGAGCTTTGAAAAGCTGGTCACAGAAAATTTTTGTTATGTAGACAAGACCGATTTACTTTACCAGTTAACACATGACGGTACAATTTATTTCCTCAGCCGTCCGAGGCGGTTCGGGAAAAGCCTGCTTGTGTCCACCCTGAAGAACTATTTCTTAGGTAGAAAAGAGTTGTTCAAGGGGCTTGCTATCGAGAAGCTGGAAACGGAATGGAAAGAATATCCCGTGTTTCACATCGACTTCAACGGAAGCAACTTTACCGTTCTGGGAACGTTGGAAAAGAAATTGGAAGGATATATTGTCGGTTGGGAAGCCCAATACGGGAAAAGTACCTATCTGACGGATGTGGGAGACCGCTTTGCCTACGTCCTCAAACAGGCTCACGAACAATCGGGAAGACGTTGCGTGGTGTTGATTGACGAATACGACAAGCCTATCCTGGACGTGCTTGATACGGGCATTAAGGGAGAACAGGAGGAAATGTTGCTGGAGGACCGGAATCGGGAAGTGCTGAAAGGATTCTATTCGGTATTCAAGGCTGCGGACGATGACCTGCAGTTCGTCTTGCTTACCGGAGTCACCAAGTTCTCGCAGGTAAGCGTGTTCAGCGGTTTCAACCAGCCTGCCGACATCAGCATGGACATACGCTATGAAGCCCTGTGCGGTATCACCCAGAAAGAACTGGAACACTACTTTTCCGGTCCGATAAGTGATATGGCAGACAGGGAAGGCATATCCAAGGAAGAAATGACCGGTCTGCTCAAACGCCAGTACGACGGATATCATTTCAGCGAAAAGATGACCGATGTCTACAATCCTTTCAGCCTGCTCAATGCTTTTGCTTCCGGTTCTATCCGTGATTACTGGTTCCGTAGCGGTACGCCTTCATACCTAATCCGCCTGCTTGCGCATACCGATGAGAACCTGGATGAACTGACCGGAAAATATTACGACCCGCAGGAGTTTATCGACTATAAGGCAAACGTAGAAAAACCGTTGCCGATGATTTACCAGAGCGGATACCTTACCATTAAGGACTATAAGCCACGCCGAGGTACATTCCTGCTCGACTTCCCCAACAATGAAGTGAAGAAAGGATTTGTATCGCTGGTGGCTTCCGACTATTTCAAGCCCCAACGGGAAAATGTAAACAGTTGGATACAAGACCTTATCGATGCGCTGGAGGAAGGTGATACAGACAAGCTGCATAAGCTGTTCACCTCCTTCCTTGCCGACATCCCCTACACCATGCGTCGCAAGCAGGACGAGAGGGAAAGGGAGCGTTATTTCCACTATACGTTCTACCTGATATTCCGTTTGGTCAGCGTCTACACGGTCTATACCGAAAAGGAACAGAGCGAAGGACGGGTGGACTGCATCGTAGAGACACCCGATTACGTCTATATCTTTGAGTTCAAGCTCGACGGTTCGGCAGATGAGGCATTACGCCAAATCGAAGAAAAAGGCTACGCACGCCCGTATGCTTCCGACAAGCGGACTATCTATAAAATAGGTGCCAGCTTCTCTTCACAAACCGGAACCATTGACGACTGGAAGATTCAAAACTAATATCTTTGAAGCAAGAAAGACGCAGAAGTATAATAATCCGTTTACACTTCTGCGTCTTTGTTATTTCAATGTGATTCTGTCCAGATTATACCAGATGTGCCACCCATTCATCACGGTCTCCCGGAAGGAGGTCTACTACCGGAATCTCAATCATTGTGTAGCATCCCGGTTGCTGGCGCATTGAAGCACGAGCTACGCATACCAGTACTTGGGCAGTCAGAGCCGGATTGTTGATTTTCATATCAAACTCGAACAATTGGTTATGAGTCTTGCCCGATACACCTTTGCGAACCAAGTTCACACCGTGGCCTACATCGTTCAGGTCGTCCACACAAGCGACTTGTTTCACGTGCGTTTCGTCATTCACGAAATACGGGTCAGCCTTGATGGCTGCTTCTACCTGCTTGAAATCGGCACCCTCTTCCAGCTCTACATATACCATACGGCGATGAATGCCCGTACCTACCGGAATGGTCATTGACAACGCATCTTTCACACCGGCAATCGCGCGCACAGCTACAGAGTGACCCATGCTGCGGCCCGGACCGAAGTTGGTATAGGTGATGCCTTTCGGAGCAATGGCTTCCAGCAAGGTACGTACTACCGAGTCACTTCCCGGGTCCCAGCCTGCCGAAATAACCGATACGGTATTGTTTGCCTTAGCCACTTCGCCCAATGTACGGCGCAAGTCGCTGATTTGCGTATGGATATCAAAGCTGTCCACGGTGTTGATACCGAGTGCGAGGATTTCTTTGGCGTACTGCTCTACGCTGCGCGTCGGAGTGGCAAGAATGGCAACATCCACGTCTTTCAGTTCTTTGATGTCTTTCACCACTTCATAGTTTGCCAACTCGGCAGGCTTGTTTTCCGCCCCATGACGGCGCACGATACCTGCCACTTCGAAATCGGGAGCCGCTTCCAGCGCTTCCAGCGTAAATTTTCCGATATTACCGTAACCCACTACGGCTGCTCTAATTTTCTTCATTTTCTTATTGGTTTTATTGAATATGCTGTTTTTATTTCTCTTTGCAAAAATACAAAACTTGGAATAAATTCAACGAATAAGAAGGACGCGAATTTGTAAATATTCGGGCAAAACTTACAAATTATAAGTTTTTTATAGCTATTTTTGTCATGAAACTTATAATTTGACAAAGAAACATGATTGAATACATCAAAGGAGAACTTGCCGAAGCGGCACCGGCTTTTGCGGTGGTAGATTGTAATGGGGTAGGGTATGGTATTAATATATCGCTTAATACCTATTCTGCTATACAAGGGAAGAAAGAGGTGAAACTGTTTATTTACGAGGCAATCCGCGAAGATGCGTATGTGCTTTACGGTTTTTCAACGAAGCAGGAGCGCGAACTTTTTCTTTTGCTTATCAGCGTGCCGGGTATCGGGGGCAATACCGCACGCATGATTCTTTCGGCGCTTTCTCCCCGCGAATTATGCAACGTCATCAGTACGGGCAACGATAAATTGCTGAAAACGGTAAAAGGTATCGGATTGAAAACCGCCCAGCGCATCATCGTAGACTTGAAAGACAAGATTGCTTCGACGGGCATTGAAGAAGAGGCAAGTACGGTATCTTCTCTTTCGCATACAGTCAACACCGAAATCTACGAAGAAGCCGTGGCGGCTCTTGTCATGTTGGGATTCGCACAGGCTCCTTCGCAAAAAGCGGTGGCAAGCATCCTGAAAGCCGAACCCGATGCAGCCGTTGAGCGGGTGATTAAGCTGGCTTTGAAGATGTTGTAAGGCATTTCAACTCTTAGAAACTGTTTTGAATTTATCGTGCGATGATTTGGGATGAGTTTTTGAGGCATTTCCGCTTGTGTGATGAGGAAGATAGCGGGCTATCTGACGAAGAACAGAAGCGGAAAGGACCAAAAAATCGCCCAAAGCACACACGAAAACGGAAACATCAAGACAAGAAAAACTTTTTGGAGAAATTCAAAACAGTTTCTTAATTTTTATTTTTTAATTATTCTCTGTATACTGTCGTGTCCAATTTATTTCTACTTTTGCGCAAACATTTTAAAGAACGGAGATATGATTGCTACACTTTTATTTATGGGAATCGGAATGCAGGAACTGATTGTTATTGTGCTGATTGTCTTGCTGTTGTTCGGCGGGAAGAAGATTCCCGAACTGATGAAAGGGCTGGGCAAAGGCGTGAAGAATTTCAAGGACGGCGTGAACGGGATAGAAGAAGACCTGAAAGCCGGCACGAAGGAAGAAGAAAACAAGCCGACCCAAGCGAAATAATTAATTAAGGAGAAACGAGGCTCGTGGAATCCAACGCATCGAACATGACTTTTTGGGATCACGTGGATGAACTGCGTAAAGTGCTTTTCCGTATCATCGGCGTGGTGGTGGCGTTTATGCTCTTTGCGTTCTGTTTTAAGGAGGAATTGTTCCGTGTCATCCTTGCGCCGAAGGAAAGCGATTTCATTATCTACCGGCTTTTCGACCGCATTGGCGAAGCCTTGCATCTGACGGGAGCCTTCACGTCCGATTTTCAGGTCCAGCTCATCAACACCAAATTGTCGGGCCAGTTTCTTACCCACATGAGCGTATCCTTCTATGCGGGCATTGTATTGGCTTCTCCTTATATTATATACCAGCTGTTCCGTTTCGTTTCGCCTGCCCTTTATGCCAACGAGCGGCGTTATTCCCTGCGGGTCGTGGTGTGGGGATACGTCTTGTTTCTCTTGGGCGTGTTGTTCAGCTATTTTCTGGTATTCCCTTTTACTTTCCGTTTCCTTGCCCTTTATCAGGTCAGTGCCGAGGTGGCGAACGCGATTCTTCTCAGTTCTTATATTGATACACTTGTGATGCTGAGCCTCATGCTGGGCATTACGTTCGAGATTCCGGTCCTTGCGTGGCTTTTTGCCAAGCTGGGCTTTCTTACTTCCGGCTTCATGCGTACTTACCGTAAGCATGCCCTTGTCATCGCCTTAATCGTATCCGCCATTATTACCCCTACGTCCGATGTCATTACGCTGATGCTGGTAGCCGCTCCGATGGCCTTGCTTTACGAAGCCAGTATTCTTATTGTAAGGCGGACAAATAAATAAGCCATATATTAGGCGGGCGTTGCGCTTATAGGTCCTTTCGCGAAGTAAGATATATTCATCCGCGGTTTGATGTATATTGAATCCGGCGTGAGAAGATATCCTTTTTCCATTTGCAAAGTATTTGAAAATCGTTATCTTTGTGCAGAAGTATGTAAAACCAAATAACTGACGAAAATGAAAGATTTCTTGAAGTACATGCTGGCGGCTATTGTCGGAGTCTGCATTGTAGGAGTAGTATTCGCCATTATCGGTGTGATGAGTATTGCCGGAATGGTGGCTTCCTCATCGGGAAGTGAAACGAAGGTAAGCGATAATTCGGTCTTTATCCTGAACCTGAAAGGGAGCGTGGAAGAACGGGTGCAACCGAATCCGCTCAGCCAACTGGTAGGAGAGGAGTTCGGGACATACGGCTTGGACGATATTCTCGGTTCGATAAAGAAGGCGAAAGATAATGAAAAGATAAAAGGCATTTGCCTGGATGCCGGAGCGTTCGTATGTCCGCCCGCTTCGTTGGAAGAGATACGCAATGCGTTAAAGGATTTCAAGGAAAGCGGAAAGTTTATAGTCGCATACGGAGGAAATTATCTTCAGAGTACATATTATCTGGCAAGTGTAGCCGATAAGGTTGCAATCAATCCGCAAGGAAGCCTGGGCTGGCACGGGCTGGCTACGCAAACTTATTTCTTGAAAGACCTGTTGGACAAAATCGGAGTAGAGATGCAAATATTCCGTGTAGGTACGTATAAGTCAGCGGTAGAACCTTATACGTCGACTGAAATGAGTCCTGCCAACCGTGAGCAGACCCAAGCTTTCGCCAACTCGATATGGGGTCAGATGGTAGATGAGGTAGCCGTCTCGCGTCGTATTCCGGCTGATAGCCTCAATGCGCTTGCCGACCGCAACATGGATCTCCAGCCGGCAGAGCTTTATGTAAAGACAGGTTTGGCGGATACGTTGATGTATCAGGATGAAATGCTTGCCTATCTGAAGCAGTTGACCGAAACAGATGAAGACGATGCATTGAATAAGCTTTATCTGGAAGACATGGTGAATGTGCAGCGCAATGTGCCGAAAGACAAAAGCGGAAATGTGCTTGCGGTCTACTATGCAACGGGTACGATAGGCTCTGGCGAACTCTCTGCCGATGAAGGCATTCATCCGGAAAAGGTGGCGAAGGATTTGCGCCGCCTGCGTGAAGATGAAAGCGTAAAGGCAGTTGTATTCCGTGTGAACTCGCCGGGCGGAAGTGCTTTCGGTTCGGAAGAAATATGGCGTGAAATAACCTTGTTGAAAGAACAGAAGCCTGTTATCGTATCTATGGGTGACTATGCCGCATCGGGCGGATATTACATTGCGTGTGCCGCCGATTGGATTATAGCCCAGCCGACTACGCTGACCGGTTCCATTGGCATATTCGGCTATATACCTAATGCCGAAAAATTGCTGAATGATAAATTGGGCATTCATTTTGACGGGGTGAAAACCAATAAGCTTTCTGATTTAGGTGACATTAGCCGTCCTTTCACCGAAGAAGAAACGGCACTGATGCAGAATATGGTCAATCATGGCTATGAACTCTTTACCCAGCGTTGCGCCGACGGGCGCAAGATGCCGGTGGACGAGATAAAGCGGATAGCTGAAGGCCGGGTCTGGACAGGGAAAATGGCAAAAAACTTGAAGTTGGTAGACGAATTGGGAGGAATCGACCGTGCGATAGCGGTTGCGGCAGAACGTGCGGAAATCGAGAACTATACCGTCATGAGTTATCCCAAACAGGAAGATTTTTTCAGCAGCCTGCTCAGCTCGGGTACAGACCGTTATTTGTCGGCTCGTTTGAAAGCGGAACTTGGCGCATTGTACGAGCCGTTCCGTTATTTGCAGACAATCAAGGAAAGTGACCGGATTCAGGCACGTCTGCCGTTTATGATAACGATAAAATAAGAAAGGATTGATAACTGGTGTTATGGGCAACGACCGGGGAATATATCGCAGTCTGCTTCCTGTAGCCTGGCTGTATGGGGCAGGCGTATGCTTGCGTAACTTTCTTTTTGATAAAGGGGTGTTGCGCCAGCAGGCGTTTTCTGTTCCGGTTATTTGCATCGGGAACCTGACGGTAGGGGGGACGGGAAAGACGCCTCATACCGAGTACCTGATTCGCTTGTTGCGCCCGGAATATCAAGTGGCAGTGCTTAGCCGGGGGTATAAGCGGAAGTCGAGGGGCTTTGTATTGGGTAATCCGGAAACGCCCATTGAGGAGATAGGTGATGAACCTTACCAAATGCTGCACAAGTTTCCCGATATCTATGTAGCGGTAGACGAAGACCGGTGTGAAGGCATCCGGCGGTTAACCGACGGGCATACAGCTCCCGGCACACGGGTTATCCTTCTGGACGACGCTTTCCAGCACCGGTATGTGAAGCCGGGCTTCAGCATCCTGCTTACCGATTACAACCGGTTGATAACAAGGGATAAGCTACTTCCTGCAGGACGGTTGCGCGAACCGGTCGGTGGAAAAAGACGGGCGGACATCATCCTGGTAAGCAAATGTCCTTCCGGTTTGACGGAGGAAGAACAAAAGGCTATACGGAAAGAAATCGCCCCTGCCCCAAACCAGTCGCTCTTTTATACCACGCTGGCATACGGCAGACTGCAAGCTTTGTTTGACGCTGAACCAGAGCGCAAACTGGAAAGTCTGCAGGCGGACGAACATATCCTGCTGTTGACAGGCATCGCTTCTCCCGCCCCGCTCATCCGGAAGCTATCGGAATACAGTCCCCATGTCACACCGCTGACTTTCCCCGACCACCATGCTTTCGATGCCGAGGATATGCGTCGCATCCGTACCGCATTTGAAAAGCTGCCGGAAGGGAAACGGCTGGTCATTACAACCGAGAAAGACGCCGCAAGACTTATCGGGCATCCGGATATAGACCCGGGCCTGACACCTTATATATATGTATTACCCGTTGAGGTCAGTTTCCTCAACGAGGAAGAAAGAATCATGTTTAACCAAAACATTATAGCGTATGTTAGAGAAAATACAAGAAACAGCCGCCTTTCTGAAGGCTAAAATGCAGACTCATCCCGAAACCGCCATCATCTTGGGAACCGGTTTGGGAAGTTTAGTACATGAGATAACCGATAAATATGAAATAAATTACAAAGATATCCCCAACTTTCCCCTTTCAACCGTAGAAGGACATAGCGGTAAGCTGATATTCGGCAAATTGGGCGGGAAAGACATCCTGGCGATGCAAGGACGTTTCCACTTCTACGAAGGCTATTCGATGCAACAAGTGACCTTCCCTGTGCGGGTGATGCGTGAATTGGGTATCAAAACCCTCTTTGTATCAAACGCAGCCGGAGGCATGAACCCTGATTTCGAGATAGGCGACCTGATGATTATCACCGACCACATCAACCTCTTCCCCGAACATCCGTTGCGTGGAAAGAACATCGATTACGGTCCCCGCTTCCCGGACATGAGCGAGGCATATTCGAAGGAATTAATCGCCAAAGCATTGGAAATCGCCAAAGAAAAAGGCATCAAGGTGCAGCAAGGCGTATATGTAGGCACACAAGGCCCGACATTCGAAACGCCGGCGGAATACAAGATGTTTCATATCTTGGGCGGTGATGCGGTAGGTATGTCCACCGTGCCCGAGGTCATCGTGGCAAACCATTGCGGCATTAAAGTGTTTGGTGTATCGGTCATCACCGACTTAGGCGTAGAAGGTAAAATCGTGGAAGTATCCCACGAAGAAGTGCAAAAGGCGGCAGATGCCGCCCAGCCGCGCATGACCACTATTATGAGAGAACTGATAAACAGAGCGTAAGCCATGCACGAAGGAAACAGAACCGAAATAGCGACGTTGGGCGAATTTGGCTTAATCAAGCGTCTGACGGAAGATATTAAATTGGAGAACAAGGAGTCGGTGTATGGCGTAGGCGATGACGCCGCCGTACTCTCCTATCCGGATAAACAGGTATTGGTTACTACCGACCTGCTGATGGAAGGCGTACATTTCGATCTGGTATATACTCCGCTGAAGCACTTGGGATACAAGTCGGCAATGGTGAACTTCTCGGATATCTATGCCATGAACGGCATGCCAAAGCAGATTACCGTATCGCTTGCCGTATCGAAACGCTTCTGCATCGAAGACTTGGATGATTTCTACGAGGGAGTGAAACTGGCGTGCCGGCAGCATCATGTGGATATCGTAGGCGGAGACACTACTTCCTCCGTAACAGGACTTGCCATTTCTATTACCTGCATTGGGGAAGCGGACAAGGATTGTGTGGTTTATCGGAACGGTGCGAAAGAAACCGACCTGATTTGCGTATCAGGTGACTTGGGTGCCGCCTATATGGGGCTTCAGTTATTGGAACGCGAGAAAGCGGTATTCCAAGGAGAGAAAGACGTACAGCCCGACTTTGCCGGAAAAGAATACCTGCTGGAGCGCATCCTGAAGCCGGAAGCACGTCGGGATATCATTGAGAGTCTGGCGAAAGCCGGAATCAAGCCCACGGCAATGATGGACATTTCCGACGGGCTTTCTTCTGAATTGTTGCATATCTGTACGCAAAGCAAGGTGGGATGCCGGGTGTACGAAGAACGTATTCCGATAGATTACCAGACCGCTGTCATGGCGGAAGAATTCAACATGAACCTTTCGACCTGTGCATTGAACGGAGGCGAAGATTACGAACTGCTCTTCACCGTTCCCCTCACGGCGCACGAACAAGTGGAACAGATAAAGGATGTGAAAGTCATCGGCTACATCACCAAACCCGATTTAGGCTGTGCCTTGCTTACGCGCGACGGAACCGAACTGGAACTGAAAGCCCAAGGCTGGAATCCGTTGAAGTAAGATATAGAAATAGCATTATTCACCACAGAGGACACAGAGTACCACAGAGAAAAATTTAAATAACTCTGTGTGCCTCTGCGTCCTCTGTGGTGAATAGAATGCTTAAATTATGCATCATAATCTTTCTCCCGGCAACGGTGGAAGAAATAATCTGTCAGAAAGTGCGCGTTTTGTTGTAAGAATTTCCGTCCGTATTCTTCCCCTTTTAAACTGTTCAGCATTGCATCCGGCAACATGCCCTTGTCTTGCAACATGCAACTCAAGTCGTATGGAATCACGTCCGGGCTAAGTAAGAAAGAAAGCGCTTTTTGAGCAGCGGCTTTTGCATCGTAAAACGGATTGTCGGGCGACTTGACACATTCGCATAACTGGGTTTGTATGTACAGCCCCGTACGAGGACTTGCCATCAAGATCAATCCATGCTTTGCTCTTATTGAAGGCAACTTCAATCCTTCAGCCGTACGGTATTTCATCTCATGAGTCAGGAAACCAATCATTTCTTTTCGGGATTTGCAGAAATAAAAAGGCTTTCCGCCGGTTGCTCGTATGAAGTCTTCATACACAGCCTTTTCGTTCCGATGTTCTTTTTTGTCACGCAGGCTTTCTACAGCTTGCTTTATGTCATTATTCAATGACGGCAACAGACTCATTATACCTATTTGATTCCACACTTTTCCATAATGCAGCAAGGTGCAGAGAGCAACTGATTCACCCACTTGCCTTTCTTTGATAGAACTCAAGTCGAAAGATTCCTTAGCAACTCGATACACTTCATCCTTACCGCATAGGTCCTGTAAATACAAGAAACCGTCATCTTCCCCTGTAAGCAAGAAGAAACTTTCTATATACTCCTTTGTCGAACGCCATTCTTGCGGACCGTTGTTCTGTTCAGCCCACAATGCCAGCCATTCGCAAGAAGTTAATGATAAAGGTCCTCTGCGCCCTTGCAACATCAAGGCTGTATAGGTGTTATATACGAGTAAGTTCTTCTCCCCTTGCCAATCCTCGCTTAAATCGCTTGTTATTTCTTCTAATTCATCCTCATATTGCTCTTGGTTTTCGATATTGAAATAAGAGCCATAATGAAACCATTGCAATACTAAACGATACTTCTCGAAACTGTCCCATCCTCCTTTTCCCTCGGGATGCATAAATTGCCAAAGCCGTTCATTTTCGGGTGCTGTTTCATAAATCTCATCCAATATGCAGTAAAGTTCATTCGCGATGAGTTCTATTCCCGGATTTTCGGGATTAATAATACGTCCTTCATCTCGGGAAGAGAACTGTATATGATGCCATAACAGAAAGCGTATGTCTTCTACATTAATTTCATCGGGGTAATAATTTTCATCCAGCGGATAAAAGGGAAGCCAGTTCCCGTAACGTTTCTTACACGCTGCTGTAAAAGTAGTCCAGATTCCTACTTGGCTGATGACATCCTCAAACCAGGCTGTCAGGCAAAGGCTAAAATAGCGGGCATCCTTCTCCTCAAACATTCCGTCTGCTAAAGGCGTGTTCAGTACTTGGTAAATCTGATTGGCTACATCGGTGTAATAGCGGTCTACTTCGTCCACAATTTGATAAGGATGCAATTCCAACCATTCTTTCGGATATATTTTCTTCATTGTCTATTGATTTTAGTTGCACACATCGTTGTTCTTTCTTGTCAATTTTGACCGAAGATACACAAAAAAAACGTTTGTCCTGTTGCTTTCCCGGTTATTTCTGCACTTTTGATAAAAAAGTTTCAAAATAATTTGCAGATTCAAAAACTTTGCCTACCTTTGCACTCGAAATCAAGAAACAACGATTGTAAAGTTGGTGCCATAGCTCAGTTGGTAGAGCAAAGGACTGAAAATCCTTGTGTCACTGGTTCGATTCCCGTTGGCACCACTTTGAAGAAAAGCAAAAGACAGTAAAATCCTGATTTCCAAGCGAAATCGGGATTTTTTGTTTTCCCCAAGCACGCAAAAAACGGCAAAATATTACCGTTTGAGGTGGAGCAAAAGGTGGAGATAAAAGGTGGAGCAAAAATCTCCACCGAATTAGAGTTTTTCTCACTGATTTGCAATATTTTGCGTATCAAGAAAACGTGGTCGGTTTCCTACTTTTGTCCAAACTAAAAACTGTAGGAAAAATGAAAAGAAGTTCATTCAATGTGCTTTTCTTCTTGAAGAAGACCAAGCTGCTGAAAAACGGAGAAGCATCCGTTTGTATGTGTATCACTGTAGATGGTACGCGAGTTGAAAACAACATCCGCAAAAGCATTGACCCGTCTCTCTGGAGTCAGGCTAAGGAATCCGCCAGAGGCAAAAGCCGCAAATCATGTGATCTGAATGCCTATATCGAAAATGCGAGAATCAAGTTACATCAGATTTTTTGTGAGTTGGAAGAACAGAACCAGCCTATAACGGCACGTCTGTTACAGGAAATATTTTTCGGACAGGACAAAGAACCGGAAGCGGTACGCACCCTCATCGGTACCATGCAGGAGCACAATGACCAATGCCGTGCCCTGGTCGGGAAAGACTACGCCCTGATTACCGTTCGCCGTTATGAAAGCTGCAAGCGCTATCTTGCCGAACTTATCAGACAGAAATACGGAAAGGATGATCTGCCGCTGGCGGAAGTCAACGGTGAACTGGTACGTGCCTTTGAATTTTATTTGAAGACTGAAAAGGAATGTCAGCAAAATACCGTTATCCGTTATATGAAATGTCTGAAGAAGATTACCAATCTGGCACTGGCCAATGAATGGATAGCCAAAGACCCGTTTATCGGTATCAAATTCCATGAAAAAGAAGTAATCCGTGAATTTCTTACCATGGACGAACTACTGACTATTTACCACAAGGAATTTCCTCTAGAGCGAATCACCGTAGTCCGTGATGTTTTTATTTTCGCTGTATTTACAAATGTTGCGCTAAGTGAAATATTCTTGTAAATCAGAAAGTTATCCTCAATCAAAAAGAGAATAGGTAATGGTTTGGAAACCACCGAACTTCACCATTCTGCTCATCTTCAATAAGTCAATCAACTGGGACAAAGGTACGAAATAAATTTGAGAATGTTCCATAAAAACACTTTTTAAACGATAGATGTATATAAACAAATTATTGCGAAATGTTAAAATACGAGCAAATGGAATATTTTTCTACATATTGTTGCTTGTATTCGGAATATTTTCCGTATATTTGTTACCAGATTAAAAAATTAAATTATGGAGATATTTCAGACATCTTTATTCCCTTCAAGGAAGGGAGAGTTTAAACCCGATGAGTTCAAAAATGCAATCCATGGTACCCCATTTTTAGAATGCGTAAAAAATGGATTAAACAATGGCTTTCGTAGAATGCGAGAAACTTTTGCAGCAGGTGATATGTCAATGCGGAATGAATCCAACTTTTTACATGAGGCTATTTTTAATAGTATAAGGACTCAGATTGATACCTATATGCCAACTTGGAATGTAAATTTTTCTACCAATAAAATTGGTTCTGAAAGGTTGTTCTTTACATTTGGGGACTATATCTTTATTCTTAAGATTACTGGGGCAAAAACTAATGACACCAAGCCGTCACGATGTATTGAATATCAAGAAGCGGATAAGCATATTATCACTTTGGAATACACCTTAGATGACATGCGGGAATCAATACAATCTGCATATTTCCAATATAAAAAGGGTAAATCGTCAACTTACATTATGTCTGTTCCATTGTATCAACCTTTTGAAATCCAAGAAGAAGCTCAATCGGAAGATATAAAAATAGAAGTGAAGAAGCCAATACTAAAGGTTTCAAAGAAAAAAGCGAAGTAAAATATGAACCCATTTAATTATGAGAAGTTAGAGATAGCTCGATTACTCAGACAAAAGACCCAAAAAGACGTTGTTAAAGATGTTGGAATATCACAATCAACTTTATCTAAAGCTGAACATGGGTTATTGGAGTTGTCTGATGATATGATGCAGAAATTGAGCCAATACTACGACATGCCTATTGAGTTTTTTTCCGAAATGTATGAGGTTCCACCTGTAGGTTATCTATATTATAGACGGAAATTGACTATAACAAACAAAATAATAGATTCTTTCATAGCGAAAGTACAAATTTTCAAGGCTATCATAGATTCTCTTATGCAATCAGTTGAACTTCCAGATTATACCCTAGACAACTATAGACCAAGCGAAGATTTATCTCCCAAAGAAATAGCGCATAAAATTCGCTTTTCTTTGAAAGTATTTCATGGACCTGTTCCTAATTTAAGTACTTTATTGGAAAATAATGGAATTGTGATAGTTCGGTTTGATTTCGGAACCGAAAAAATTGACGGTGTTTCAGCTATAACAAATGAAAATAGGAAGGTTATGTTCATTAATAGCCAAATGCCTGATGATAGAATTCGGTTTTCTATGGCTCATGAATTAGGACATATTATTATGCACATTGCAAATCCACCAAAATCAAGTGAAGAGGCTGAAAGAGAAGCGGATGAATTTGCAACAGAGTTTTTAATGCCCGAACTTGAAATACGTCCGATGTTGGAAGATTTAACAATTTCAACCTTAGCCACACTCAAAAGAAGATGGAGAGTATCCATGCATGCAATAGTGAGAAGAGCTAAAGATTTGGAAGTTATTAGTAATCAACAATATCGCAATATGCAAATTTATTTTTCAAAGAAAGGATACACTAAATCAGAACCAATACAATTGCCAATTGAGCAACCTACAATTCTGAAAGAAACATTACGATTATACAAAGATGAGCTTGGATATTCTGACCAAGATTTGATGAGCATAATGCATATAAATAAGAATGATTTTGCAGAATGGTTTGCACCACAACCTAAAATTATAAGGCTTCAACCGATTTTTAATAAGAGTATTTAGGAATAGCGTGTTCTTGGCTATATAATTCAAGAATAAAAACATAGGAGATTAAGCATATGGCAACGAATCCACCGTCTGGTGACGGACATCGTAATGGGGCAGTGAAAGGACGTTCACAGACTTTCAATCCCAAGACAGAACAATGGGTAAAACGAGATTCCGAAACAGGTCGTTTTATGGATGTTAAGAAAGATGGTACGCCATTCAAAGGCGTAAGGAAAGAAAAATGATTATTGCTTATAGCGAAGGTGGGCGAGTTATCCCCACCTTCGCTTTAATTTATACTTTTACTGCATTGGTTTTATCATCTTTTCGATGAATGCAATTTCTTCATCGGTTAGATGATATTTGATATAAAGTTGTTGGTCTATTTCGGGTATTGTTCCACTCCAATTAATATCACCATTTATGGTAAAATCTTGAATCGGAACAAATGCAAAACATTCCTTTGTCACATTTACAGAAGTTATCCCTTGCCGAAGAAAAAAACGAGCAAATTTCGTTAGAAGATACTTTTTATAATTCGTAGCTTCTTCCAATGTACAGAAGACAGCTGTATCAATGTAAGTTTCAGTATTAATTTCAGCAGGGGATAGTATTTGAGGCTCGGTTAATACCCGATATCCTTCACCCGGTTTAACACTCATTTCACCATTGCTGGGAACAAAACGACCAACAATTATCTTAAATTGGTCTATATACTCAATACCCTTAGATATGTCTGTGCGATAAACTTTCGCCCATCCTTTGCTTGTAAGTATCTTCACATCACCTTTATCACTTCCTCGAAAATATGTTCTAAATCCAAATGGATTGATTGAAAGAACAAGACTATTCAGATATGATATGGATTTTGATGTTATTTTTTCAAGGATAGAAACAGCCGCATTTGAACGAATAAGTGTATCAAATTGATTTAAGTATCGGTTTGCCGTAATATCTTTTAAGGCATTATAATTTGTTACCTTACAAGTTCCATTATAATTCGCATCCCATAAGAACGTACAAAGCCCGCCTGCAATATCAACCGTAGGAAAAAGGTCTTTGCTTAGCTCGTAGTCATGTAGTTGAGAAAGATGAGTATCAGAAATCATATCAGAACGAAATTCATCCAAACCTCTTCCACCCGCATACCAACGTGCAGGCATTATCAAACTTATATAATCAGGATGTACTCGTTTTGCAATATTCATAAAGTATTGATACACAGGAACGGCTCCTCTATCAGTGCCTCCGTCCATAACCTGATATGGTGGATTTCCTACTATCGCATTGAATTTCATATTGTCGTCATCATTAGCTTTCCAGAACGAGCGTCCCTTTGCCATCTTCTCGATGAAGTTCTGGGGTTTGTTCTTGATTTGGTTGATTAAATCCTCGAAATAACGTGTGTTTACTTTGGTTTTTCGGAAGCCTACCAGCGTCCGCTTGGTGATACTCTTTGCCATCGGTGTCTTGCACACCACGAAGATGTTCTCCGCCACCACCTTGTCCCATACCGCCTGTTGTTCCTCCAACGTGTCGGCGGAAATGGTGCTGTCTTTCAGCCGCGCCCGATAGATGCCGTAAGCCATGTAAAGCGGATACAGGCCGGACTTGGAGTTGATTTCCAATATCCGTGCATCGGAAGTGAATACCTCAGTCGTCACCTTGCCGTGGTCAATGAAACGTGGCTCGTAAAGCGTGTACTCGTATTCCTTGTCAAAGAAGTTGTAGCCACCCAGACAGTCGCCGAGGTGCATGTTCACCACGCGCCACGGCGTAAGCACGGTTTCCTTATCCGGATTGCGGAAGGTGCTGAAAATGTCCGTGATGCGTCCGATGCGTTTTTCCACACTTAGCTTGTCCGCAGCCTTGGCCATCGCACGGATGCGCTTGCCTGCCGCACGGAAGATGTCTGGGTCGTAGTATTTCTTGAAGGTGTTGAACTTCTGCTTGCTCACCCCCTTGGGCATAAACTCTTGCCACGAACGCGGGTCTATCTTCTCGGCGAAGTTGTCAATGGTGATTTCCTCGTCCTCGTTCTCCAACTCCGCACCATAGATGAGCAAAGGCATACGGATGGAAATGCCCCGGAGAATAGAAATGGCCGCCTCACGGTTTTTCGTCTTCTTTTTCAGTTCTTCCAGTCTGCGCTTCTCTTCCTCGGTAAGTTCCTTCTTGGATTTCTTCTCCAGTTTCTCCTTCTCCTCGTATTCCTCGCCCGTCAGCCCTTGGTTGTTGATGTCCACCTGATTGGTCTTGGGCATCGCCTTGGTCTGGCCGATTATCTTTTTCAGGTCGTCAAACTCCTGCAACTCCAAATCGCCCAGTTTCAACAGTTCGTCATTGTAAAGGCTGTTGTCCTCGAAGCCGTTGCGTACCACGCGCTCCACATAGACTTTCTTGAGCTGCTCCAGCATACGAGGCACATCAAACTTGTCCATCCGGGAGCCTTCAATGGAAATGACCGGACAGAAGTTGAGGAAGTCGCCCATAATCTTGCGGTCGTTCTGTGAGGTCTTTCCCGCCTTAGCGGAAATCTTGGCGGTCTCGGCAAGCACACGCAAGGTGCGGTCGGGGGCAAAGTCGAACACGTAACACTGCTCCTTCACACGCCCGTTGATGGTGGCAGGGGTCTGCACCCGGAAAATGGTCTGCATATAACTGGATGCCGCCGTATTGTATGAGCCGGACAGCATGAACACAGCCGTCCATGCAGGAACACTTACACCCGTTGTCAAACGCCCGCAGGACAGGGTGATGGTGCGTGTCGCATCCGGGTCTTTGCCGATGGCGTTGTTCACCGCTTCCAAGGCATCGCGGCTTTCCTCGTCCTCATCGCCGTCACCAGCCACGTTGACGATGTTAAAATACTGGAATACTGGATGCCGCTGTAACAACGCACTGAGTGCCTTGGCCTCCTTTACCCCCGGAAGCATCCACAGCGTATGCCGGAAGATACCCCGGTATTCCTCGTTGGCAAAAGGATAGCAGCTATCCTTGTCCTCCTTGGTCAGCAGGTTGAGGAAAGCGGGAACATCCCGTTTGTGGACAAAGCCGCCATCCTCGTTCACGCGGAAGAACTCGCGGAAATTGAACGCTACGTCCTCATCGGCGAACTCTTTGAGCAAGCGTCCGAGGTCGTAGGTATAGATGTTCATGACGGGCAGTGCTGCGTAGGGATTCGGGTCACCCTGATGTACCCTGTCCCATTCCTGTTTGGCGCGTTGCTCCATCACGTAGTCCCAGGTGTATATCTCGTCCTCCTTGAAATCGTCCAGTAGGTTGAACGGTGTTCCTGACAAGCGCAGGACTTTTGTATCGTCCTTGACCAGTTCCACCATCACCGCCTTGCCCAGTTCCGTCTGTGTGCCCTCGTGCGCCTCGTCCACGATAATCAAGTCCCAAGGCGTGGCGAACACTTCATTGTTCTTATCGAAGTTGCCGCCCACCAGTTCCGAGCCGCGTAAGTCCTGCATGGAAGCGAAATAAACGTAATGCAGACCGTTAGCCTTTGTCCGCCGTTCAAGGCTCTCGTGACTGTCCCCGTTGTTCTTCGAGCCGTAGGCAAAATCACTCCGGTCATAAAATATCTTGCCGAAGTCCTCGAACCATCCGCTGTCTACCACGGGACGGTGGGTCAGAATGAGTGTCCGCCGGAAATCCATGTCCTTGACCACCTGCAAGGCGGACAGGGTCTTACCGAAACGCATCTTGGCGTTCCACAGCATCTGATTGCTTTTCTTGAACTGCCGCTTGGTCTTGTCGATGGCTTCCCGCTGCTCGGGACGGAAGATGATTGGGCTTCGCCCGTATGCCACCTCTCCCGGCAAAAGGGATTCCTTGCCCTCCTTGACGGCTGCGATGGCACGTTTTACAACATCCAAGTTGGTGATGAACCATTCGTTGGCTCCGTTCACCTTGTCAAACACTTTCTTCTTTACGCCGGAACGCTCCAATACGACATGGACTTCCTTGTCGTTGAATGAACGCAAGCCTCCCCGGTTGTAGAGAGCCAACTCGGTGTAAAGCAACTCATAGCGGATGCCTGCCGTCTGCGTGTATTGGTTGATGCGTTTCCTTGCCGCCTCGTTCAAGGGCTTGCTGTTCGGTGCCAGCCCGATGACGTTCCCGTCGTCACAGGTGGCCTCGCCTATTTTCAGACAGCCCTCGTGTTCGGCATCGTTGATGCGGAACACATATATCAGCTTCAGTTTCAGGGAAGAGAAGTATTTCATAGGCATTCATTTTAGGAGGTCGATATATTTGATTCGCTTGCCTTTGCGTCCGGTCTGAGGATCTTTGGCCCGCCAGTCCTTGATAAGGCAATACGTCCCGTTGTGCTTGAATATGTTATCCGTTCTGCATCCCTCGCAAGGAGTGACAATTTCCTTGCTTTCACCGAAAAGGGACACTTCCGTGTGTACCTTGTCCTTACAACTTCCGGGGACAACGCCTTTCAGCCCGTCCATCTGCCACACGTTCCACGAGATGATATAGGCGATGTAATTGATGGATTTTTGCAAAGGGTTCTTGCCGAATTTGGCACGGTAATACTCGATGAAAGAATAGAGCATGGACTCACGGGCGATGAGCAGGCTGTCACCCTGCCATTCGTAAGCGTATGTACTCTTGTAGGCTTCCTGTGCAGCTTCCAGCCACTGGCCGGAAGTGTCTGTATTCTCGCTGACGACCCGCAGTTTCCGGTCAAGCAGGCCTATACGCTCGACGATGGGAATGACAGCCCCAGTGGTGGTATCATAGCGGCTGACTATATAGGGAGCTTCGCCACAGGTGATTTCAAGACGGGTGTCACGCACATAGTCCTTCCATGTTTTTCCTTCGGGAAAAGTTATCTTGTCAGAATTCGTTGTCCATCCGTACGTGCCATCCTCTGACGTGTATTCCGTGTTGAACACGTCTTTCCTGCCGAACCACGCTTCATCAATGAGGTTGTTCTGCGCGTTGCACACCCATGAAGGGGTGAACACCTCCGCCATTTCCCGTACACGCGCCGACTGGGTGTCCCTGTGCTTCAGGATGCGTGGCATGATGACCTGTCCGTTTTCGCCCGTAATAAGCTCCGGCAATATCGGGTCATGGTAGCCATACCCTTCACCGAGGTGTTCATAATCGGAAGTTGCCCAGAAGATATTGCACACGGCATCGCCCCTGCTCGTCGTATGGTCTTTGAGCAGGGTCGCCAACAGTTCCGGAGAAGCCCGGAGGATGTCGTTCTCCAATATGTCCGCTATGTCTGGCATGTTTGATACGCTAGGGGCAAAGCGTATCTCCTGACGGGAGAGAATAAAGGCTGATAATCAGATTGTTTCCTGTTGGCTTGTAAAACAAAGGCTATTTTTAGGCTGCTTTTATGCTTGTCAAGTGTATTTTAGCCGGGTGCAAACTGCTCATTTTTTGCAAAAATGTGTAAATTTGCACCCGATAGTGTATCTCCCGTCAGAAGCACCGCCATTGTTTTCAAACAATCCCTGCCTATAAGTCTTTTAGGATGATAGAGTTCGCCTTGTCTATCACCGAACCGTCCAAGGAGGCGAGATAGATGCGTGTGGTTTCTTCCGAATCATGTCCCATACCTTCGCTGATGACTGAAATCGGTATGTTCTTGCTTTTGGCAATACTTGCCCATGAATGCCGGCTCACATACATGGTAAGCGGTGTCGTTATTCCGCACAGCCGGGCGATTTCCTTCAGATACTTGTTGATACGGAACATCGTGCTCTTGTATTGGCTGCGCAAATTGTTAGATGGAAGCTTGAGGATGGGAAGCAGATAATCCTCGGAACAGCCTGCCGCATATTGGGCGACAATCGCTTCCATGCAGCTTTCCCATTTGATGTGCAATTGCTGCCCCGTCTTATGCCTGCGGTAACTCAATATCCCGTTCTTCAGGTCGGACTTCTTGAGGTACGCCATGTCAATGAACGACATGCCACGGGTGTAAAACGAAAAGAGGAACATGTCCCTCGCCAGTTCCCAATGCGGTTTCCCGCTCAGGTTAAGTTCCTTAATGTGCTTGATGTCCTTGAAATGGATGGCACGTTTTGGGGTCTTGTCCATTCCGGTATAGACATGCTTGAATGGATGCTTTTGCACGGTCAGCCCTTTTTCCACGGCACGGTTGTAGGCGGCACGGAGGATGCGCATATAAAATGATATAGTATTCAAAGACACGCTTTTCATCTTCAACCAAGCCTCGTATTCCATCATCAGGTCCGCATCCATATCATCCAACTGCACATCCTTGTTGCGTCTGAAACGCATGAAACTGGATAATGCCGCCGAATAGGTTTCTGATGTCCGTTCCCTGTTTAACCGCCTTAACTGAGCGATGACCGATTCCATGAAGCTGTAGAAGGACTGCAATTCAGATATTTCACGGAAACGGCTTATGATGGCATCTGTGGAGCAACTATCTTTACAAGACAACTCTTTGATAACGGATTCCAACCTCCCCACATCCCGGTTCACTTGCTGGACAATCAACCGAAGGTGATGCTTCCTTTCTGCCGGAAGCATGGTGGGTATGTCAATCATTGACAACTTCCCGTTCCATTCGCTTTCAAATATCCGGTAGTCCGTCCTGATGTGTCGGACCACGCGGTTGTGTATCACTTGATAATAAATGCTGCCCTCCTTGCCGTCTATGGAAGAAGGACGGAATTTTGCTTTTACTGATGCCATCCACGTTACTTTTTGTTATTGGTAATTTGTTCCACTTTCAACTTCTCCTGCATCAGGCTGTCGGAAACAGCCTTCAAATCCCTGTCATAATCGTCAGCCTCTTGGCGCAACCACTCTATGGTTTCCTCGTCACGCCGGATGTCAAACACATCGTTCAGCCAAAGGATAGTCTTTGCATCGCAACCTCCCCATGAACGAATAATCCGGAACTTCAGCGCATCGTCCGCATACTGACATCTGGACTGCCAAAGTTCGATGTTGCCCCAGATGGATAGACCGCAAACGACACCTATGACGACCAAAAAGGAAAACACCTTGCTTGACTTGATGTCGAAGCTGTGGCGGTGGATATGTTCCTGCGGTTCGTTCACCTGTCCGTTAGCACTTCGAGTAAACGATTCTTTCAAATCACGCAACAGATTCAGAATCCGGTTTGACGTGTAGACTTCCGCCTCTCCGAATTTGTTCAGTATGGCTTTAGTCTGTTCCCGGTTTTCTCTGGCAGAAGTATTCAGCAATTCCTTTATGGGAGCCAAATCCATTGCCGGAGGCTGTCCGTCTGACTGGTTGTTGCTTACTTTCGGAGTATTCTCCAACTTGCTGTTTATACTCTTTAAGGCACTTTTGATGTCCTCAAAGAGCGCATACACTTCGTTATTATCCATGTTTATAAACTGATTTTACGTTGTTTCTTTTTCTTACGTTTTAACTGTTTCTCAAAATAGTTCTCATCTGCCTGACCGTTTGTAGCATTCGGCATGAGCAAGCCTATGGAACCACTGTACAAATCATCGTTGCCCATCACTTCAGATTGCAGTGTCGGCTGTTCGGAAACCTGATTGCCCGTCATTATCCTTTGCTGTTCCTCCTGCCTGTTGGCGTTCATAGCCTCGTCTATCTTGGAATAGCTGAACCGCCTGTCAATCTTGGAGCCGCTGAACGAATAGCCGTTCTTGGAGAATATGACACCCTGTACCTCGTTCGACTTGCCTTTGTACTTGAACTGCATTTCCACTCCTTGTTTTTCCAGATTAACGGCTAACTGCCGCCAGTTACCGTATCTTGAAACTTCCGATTTAAGGAGAAAATAAAGTTCGTATTTAGTCTTGTCCGGTTCTTTCAGCCGATGCAGTTTCACCTTTTCCTTGCCTTCGGATACGTACAGACCGTACTTCCGTGTCAGTTCCTTGCAGATACGTGTGCTACGTATCCGCTCGTTCTGGTCGCTGATTGTCCTGCCGTCATTAGCGATGCGGTTGAATGCGATATGCACGTGCGGATGCTCCTTATCAAAGTGGCGCACGACAAGAACCTGTGTGTCCTTTATACCCATTCTCTCCAAGTATTCCAATGCAATTCCTGCCATTGTCCGGTCGGTAAGACGGTGCTCGTCCTCCTTGGAGAATGCCAGTGCGATATGTCCGACAGGCTTCATAACCCTCGGATTCATCCCAGCCTGCGCCTCAAAACTCATGACTATTGTGTCCTTATCTTCGGAAAACAAGCCGTCGCAAACAAGGATTTTGGCATCCTTTTCCTTGTCAAGAATGTAGTTAACCACACCCCTGAAGCTGCTTCCCTTGACAATTTTGGCTATCATAGGAGGATAAGGTTCAGCAGTTCCTCGATACGTGCCACGAGCACACGGCATTCCATCCTCACCGTGACGAAGCCTGCGGCATTCGCCTTGTGCGCAAGCTGGTTCAGGTTGTTCGCCATACCGCACAGCTTGCGGACATAATCCGTATGTTCCGGCGTGAGCCGTTCCTTTACATGGCAGCTTCTCATACACTCGCGCAGGAATTCCCCGGCGGATATGCCTGCGCTCCGAGCCTTGCCTTTCAGGGTGTAGTAGTCCGATGTCGCCATCTTCACCGTGAGACGGTATTTCAGCTTGTCTGCCGCCTCCTTCTTGGGGCGACCGCCCTTGTTCCTTCTGTCGAATTTTCGTTTCTGTTCCATTGATTTATAATGATTAAAATGTAATTACTTGATAGACCAACGGGATGCGTTTCCCACGAATTTAAAGAGTGGAAGCAGGCGGTTTCGGTATGCCCGAAACACAAACTTGCTCCCCTCAAAACTCCGTTGGAATGGTTCAGGGTAACTCTGAATTGCGCCCAGTCAAGCCACTTCTTAATTCTCAGAGTTTACGCCATGCCTCGATGTCCTCCCCGTAGGTGGCAAGGTGCTGCCGTGCGACGTTCTCCACCAGTCCCGACACGCTCATACGTCGCTCGCCGAACATGCGGACGATGCGGTCGAGGGCATCGCGCGTGCTGCGGCTGAGGAACACGGGCTTGCGGTCTTCGATGGACGGAACAAGGAGGAAGGTTTCCTTGTACTCTTCCAATGATGCCCGTCGTTGCTTGCCGCTGATGCGGCGTACCACCTGCGGAGTTCCGTCCGTCTGTTCCTGCACGGCTTCATCTGCTTTTTCCTGCACAGCCCCACTTGCCTGTTCCTGCGTGTCGGCAGGCTGGGATTCCGGCTTCGGGGTTTCCATACTCGGCTTGCTGCCTAAAAAATCCTGCAATGTTGCATCCATGTTTTGGCTGCTTAAATTTTTCTTCATACTTGTTTGAATTAAATGTTTAACAATGTTGGTCGTTGTGCGCACATTTGACCGATTATCGGTTGCAAAGGAAATGGCTCCCATATAAACAGTCAAAGGATTGGACGGAGTGAGGCAACAATGTATGGTTTTGCACTTTACACATTGCCGGAACGGTTCACACTGCGCCGTTTTGCCATTGTGCATGAAACGGGCATTGGGAATTTTAAGGGCTTAATTGGAGTGGTCAGGGCGGATTTAAGGATATGGCTTTTAGGAAACCCGAAGGACATATTTTCGGGCGGTATTAGAAACCGAAGAACGCCACGAAGTGCCACACCAACGCCAAATGCTGCCACGCTGATGTAAAGTGATTGGATTATGCCGGACTTCACTTTTCTTTGCATCACGGACGCTTGGAACAGCCATGGAAAAGCCACGCGACTTTGACCCTTTTGGCCAAACAGGAATGTCCCCTTTGGCTACAATATGATTGACCCTTTTGGCCAAAATAGTATTGACCACTTAGCCCACCTGTTGTTATAGATTTTTTGTGTAGATTTGAGTACCCGAGTCCTGGTGTAACGGGGGCGATAATAAAATCTATACAAATGGATAAACGAATCAAAAACATTTTAAGATGTTATGCGG
>ERZ779889.735-NODE-735-length-39082-cov-15.769237_pt1 | contig 39082 bp, 35 predicted proteins | sample MGYA00511030_ERZ779889 | MGnify/ENA primary metagenome ERZ779889 (study PRJEB29588, sample SAMEA2160616) | human gut metagenome | biome: human gut; feature: human-associated habitat; material: faeces | place: Denmark | collected 2008/2010 ... | reverse complement strand
AAAAACCCGCTGAAACTCCCGCTGCTCCGAAGCCGAAGAAAGAAATCCGATACAGCCCCGGCGGATACCGTCTCTACGACCGCGACGACCCCCGCTATTACGACAGCTTCCGCGCACGCTTCGGTCTCCCGCCGCTCGACCACAGCGGTTGTGTCTTCGACGATTAGTGCCCGCTACACTTTCTGCATACACCCTTTATCATATAATTCACCGAGTGCGGCTTAAATCCATCGGGTATGGCCACGGAAGGCACACTCACTGATTCGAAGCAAAAAGTCTCGCGGCACCGTTCGCAATAAAAATGCACGTGTTGGTCTGAGATGGTATGATGCGAGCAACCGTGACACAACTCGTATTTTATCGACCGGCTGCCGTCCTCAATCACGTGTACCACCTCCTTTTCAGCGAAAAGTTCCAGAACTCTGAAAATACTCGCTTTATCCATCGAGAACTCCAGAAGTTCCTCTACGTCGGCGAGACTTAGCGGACGCGATGCCTGCGTCAGCGCTTTCATCACCAGTATGCGGTTTGCCGTGGGTTTTACACCCTTGTCGGCCAATATCTGTTCGGTATCTGTCATGGCTCCGGTTATTGTTCACCGCAAAGTTACAATTTTCTTTCGGTTAAACCTTTGTGCGCAACCCATTCATTCGAAAGCGCCAGAGGCGCGATGTCTTTTTAACCCATTGCGGAAGCTGTGGGACAGCGTGTCGCCACTCCCCACACGAGGCGAGCCGCGGAGCCGCGATGCCTCGACCCGGGCGACAGCCACGGCCCTCCGCGAAACTTGGTTGCTGCCGCGGTCGCAACTGCGCCGTCTCAGGACTTGTTGCGGGTTCGGGATGGTATAGCCGACCCGCAGCTTCTCATAGGGTATTTTTAACAACCTCTAAATCTTTGCAAACCGGTTGCATAAATTATCCCTTAATTTTGCACTGTCAGAAAAACAGAAACAACAATGAAAAAAACATTCAAAATCGAAGTAGATTGCGCCAACTGCGCCAACCTTGTGGAAGATGCCGCTAAGAAGGTAGCCGGTGTAAACGGGCTTTCTGTCTCCTTTATGACCCAAAAGATGAAAATCGACTTTGCCGACGATGCCGACGTCGATGCGGTCGTTGAAGAAGTGCGCCGCGCGGCCAGAAAAATTGAACCTGATTTCGAAATACTCTGACAAATGACCAAGAAACAACGCAACGTACTCATCCGCATAATCCTCGCCGCAGTAATGACCGCGGCGCTGCTGGTATTCCCTCCTTCCGGCTGGGTAAGATTTGCCCTGTATTTCGCGGTATATCTTATTATAGGCGGCGATATCCTGCGCAAAGCATGGCACGGAATTATCAACGGCCGTGTGTTCGACGAAAATTTCCTTATGGCCGTCGCCACCCTCGGTGCTTTCGCCCTTGCCTTCTACGAGAAAAGCGGCGACTATCTCGAGGCAATCGCCGTTATGCTTCTCTACCAGATCGGCGAATTCTTCCAGAGTTACGCCGTGGGAAAAAGCCGCCGCGACATTGCCGCCCTCATGGACATCCGTCCCGATTACGCCAACGTTGAGACAGACGGAAAGATTGTAAAGACCGATCCCGACGATGTTGCCGTGGGCGAGACGATTGTTGTGCAGCCCGGCGAGCGTGTTCCTATCGACGGCGTGGTTGTCGGCGGAGTCTCTTCGCTCAACACCTCGGCTCTCACCGGCGAATCTCTGCCGCGCGAGGTTGGAAAAGGCGACGATGTTGTCAGCGGCAGCATAAATCTCACCGGCGTCCTGAAAGTGCGTACCACAAAGCCGTTTGGCGAATCGACCGTATCGAAAATTCTCGAGCTTGTCGAGGACTCGGCTTCGCGTAAATCCCGGTCGGAGAATTTCATTACAAAGTTCGCGCGGGTCTACACCCCCGCTGTCTGCCTCAGTGCAATTGCCGTTGCTCTCCTTCCGCCGCTATGCGAAATTATTTTCAGCGGAGCACCTTTCAGTTTCGCCACGTTTGAAACGTGGGTCTACCGTGCGCTCGTGTTCCTTATCATCAGCTGCCCCTGCGCTCTGGTAGTCAGCATTCCGCTCTCGTTTTTCGCCGGAATAGGGGGCGCGGGCCGGTGCGGAATACTCGTGAAAGGCGCCAATATCCTCGAAACTCTTTCGGAGGTTAAGACCGTTGTGTTCGACAAAACCGGCACGCTCACGCAGGGAGTTTTCGAGGTGAAATCGTATCACGACGCCTCCGACCGCGATGCCACCGCCGGCAGGGAGCGTATGCTCGAATATGCCGCCGTAGCCGAATCAGCCTCCTCCCACCCGATTGCCCGGTCGCTCCTGCAGGCCTACGGCCGCCCCGTGGACCGCAGCCGCCTTACGGATCTCAAGGAAATCAGCGGCGAAGGTATCACGGCTGTTGTCGACGGTACTGCAGTGGCTGTTGGCAACGAAAAACTGATGGAGCGCCTCGGCATAGAGGCTCCGCTCTGCCATACTGCAGGAACAATAGTCCACGTGGCGGCGGCAGGCAGGTATCTGGGTCATATCGTGCTCGGCGATGTCGTCAGGCCCGCTTCCGCGCAGGCCGTGGCAGATCTTCGCAAATCGGGAGTCGGCAGAATTGTCATGCTTACCGGCGACACCGGCTCCATAGCCCGTCAGACAGGCGCGGAAACCGGAATCAGCGAAGTCTATGCCTCACTTCTTCCAACCGATAAGGTCAGCCGTCTCGAGGCTATCATCAGATCAGAGCCCGCGGGCAGTAAGACGGCATATGTGGGCGACGGCATCAACGATGCTCCGGTTCTTTCGCTCGCCGACGTAGGTATAGCAATGGGCGCTATGGGCAGCGACGCCGCAATCGAGGCGGCCGACGTGGTGCTTATGGACGACAATCCCACCGACGTGGGCAAGGCCATCCGCATTTCGCGGAAGTGCTTGCGGATTGTCCGCGAAAACATCGTTATGGCTCTCGGAATCAAAGGTATTTGCCTTATTCTCGGAGTGATGGGAATAGTCAATATGTGGCTCGCCGTTTTCGCCGATGTCGGCGTAATGGTTCTGGCCGTCCTCAATGCTATCCGGGCCATGCAAACAGCCCGTGTCTGACCCACGGCTTTTTCATTTAAAACCTATGGCATGCTTATCGTTATACTGATGTAACTGACTGATAGTCAATGTACGGACGTGATTTTTCACGTCCACGGTGAATAATCATTTTTACAGAAAAAAGAATGCATTCACACGTGCTTTTCGCGGTGGACGTGAAGAATCACGTCCGTACAATACGCAGGTTATCAGTGCGTTGTTTGACGGATATATTACCTCCGGATTCATTAGATTCGCTATCTGTGGTTTTAAATGAAAGAGCCGTGTGTCTGACCTCCCCTGAGGGTTGAACAATACCCCGCTCTCAGCCGTTTTATTCATAACTTAAAATTCAACTGATTATGAGCGGGAAAAACAATCTTTTCATCTCGATTATCGTACTCGCCGTCGGCATAACGCTTATATGCCTTTTCCAGCGGGTGGATATTCTTAACTGGGTGGTTATTCTCATGGGTGTGCTCTTCATCATACCCGGAGTGTTCAGTCTGGTCAGCGGCATGAGTCAGACTGGAAAATCCACCTCGAGTGTCATTGCCGGTTTTGGCGCGATTGCCCTCGGCGTGGTCATGTGCCTCTTCCCCGAACCTTTCGCACGGGTCATAGTCTACATATTCGCCGCTATGGTGATTCTCGGAGGAATATACCACATAGTGTTTCTCGGCTGGATCGCCAGGCCGTTTGTATTGCCCTGGTATTTCTACATCATTCCCGTGCTCATGATTGCGGCCGGACTCCTCATAATGCTGACTCCTCTGCGCGCGCTCAACAGTACCGTGGTGCTCATTACCGGCATTGCATTCACCGCCTCGGCCATCAACTCCATTATAGAGTACATAGCCACTCATCCCAGTCAGGAAAAGTCCGTCGGCTCCGGCGAACAGCAGTAACCGTTTGTTCAGACTTCCCGAAATTTTTCGTATCTTCGCGTCTGATATGACAGACGATAAAAAACTACAGAAAATGCACTGGGACAGCCTGATTTCCGACAGGCGGTTCGGTCTTGAGAATTACAATGACCATAAAAGCGGATCGCGCAGCGATTTTCAGCGCGACTACGACCGGCTCGTGTTCTCATCTCCTTTCAGGCGCCTGCAGAACAAGACTCAGGTCTTCCCCCTGCCGGGAAGCGTGTTCGTCCACAACAGGCTTACCCACAGTATCGAGGTGGCGTGTGTAGGACGTTCGATGGCCAATACCGTGGCGGCGCGCCTGCGCGAAAAATATGCCGCCGAGCCATGGGCGCCTCGCCTCGACGCCATTGGCGAGATTGTGGCTGCCGCCTGCCTCGCGCATGATCTCGGCAATCCGCCTTTCGGGCATTCCGGTGAAAAAGCCATCTCTTCTTTTTTCAGCGAGGGCCCGGGCAGACCGCTGCAGCAGCGGCTTTCCGAGTCGCAATGGGCCGACCTGATTCATTTCGACGGCAACGCAAATGCCTTCCGCCTGCTCACCCACCGGTTTAACGGAAGGCGCCCGGGCGGTTTCGCAATGACATACTCCACCCTCGCCTCAATCGTGAAGTACCCCTACGCTTCCACCCTCGCCGGCAACAAATCGAAGTTCGGTTTCTTCGCCGCAGAAACAGCCGATTTCGTAAAGGTGGCAACCGAACTCGGCATGATTTCAAAAGGCGAACCCGGAGGCCCCGTGAAATTTGCACGCCACCCGCTGGTCTATATAGTGGAGGCGGCCGACGACATCTGCTACGAGATAATGGATATTGAAGACGCCCACAAGCTCGGTCATATCGCAACCGCCGATGTCCTCGAACTTTTCCTCGGTTATTTCAGCGGAGAGCGGCGCGACCATATAGTCCGCGTGATGGATACCGTCGACGATCCCAACGAAAAGATCGGCTACCTGCGCTCGAGCATCATCGGACTTCTCGTAAATTCCTGTTCCGATGCTTTCGTGGCGAACGAGGAGGCTATTCTCGCAGGCGATTTCCGCCCGACCCTCATCGACAGTATCTCGGAGGAAATCCGCCGGGCGTACCGCCGGTGCGAGGAACTGTCGTGGGGCAAGCTGTATTGCGCGCCCGATGTGGTCGACATCGAACTCGCCGGTACCCGCATCATCTCTTTCCTGATGGAAACCGTGATCCACGCCGTGCTTAACCCCGACCAGAATTATTCGCAGCTGCTTTTGGCAAAGGTGCCCGGGCAGTATGAGGTCAACGCCCCCGACCTCTACGGTAAAATTCTCGCGGCCGTAGACTATATCTCGGGAATGACCGACGTATATGCTCTCGACCTGTATCGTAAACTCAACGGCATGAGCCTCAAAATCAACAACTGATGAAACGTATCATATATCTGCTCATTCTCATGTTCTCCTGCGTGGCGGTGCATGCCGTTACCGTCGACGAGGTGCCGAACGTCCATGTGTCCGACCGTTCCCGCTACGTGTCGAATCCCGACGGTGTGCTGTCGCCCGAAGCCGTGAGCCGCATCGACTCCCGCCTCGCGTCGCTCTGGCAGTCGACCTCCGCCGAGGTCGTGGTTGTGGTTATCGGTGAAATCGACCCCTCCATGACCCCCGACGAGTTCGCGACGGCGCTTTTCGAGAAGTGGGGAATAGGCAAAAAAGACAAGGACAACGGTGTGCTGGTGCTGATTTCGCGCGGCGACCGCAAGGCCGTCATCCGTACCGGCTACGGTGCCGAGGGAGCACTGCCCGATATCCTTGCCGGGAGAATCATACGCAACGACATGGCTCCGCATTTCCGTGAAGACGACTACGACGCCGGAACCGAGGCCGCCGTGGAGTCGATCTCACAGCTTCTCTCCGATCCCGAACTCGCCGGTGAACTCAAGTCGGAATATGCCAACGATTCCCGCGCAGGGAAAGAAAACGATCTTACCGCAGGCGAGTTCTTCTCCATGTATCTGACCTTTGCCGCATTAGTGGCCGCCGTAATGCTCGTTGCCGTCATATGGATGATTGCGGCTTCGCGCCGCACGGACGAAGTGGAGCGGTACCGGCGTCTTGATTCAATCCGGTCGGTATGTCTCTTCGGTGTGTTCTCCACTCTCGGGCTCGGACTCGTAGCTTATTTTATCCTCGTCTGGAAAATGAAGCGCATCCGGCGCCACAGGCGCCTCTGTCCAAACTGCCGCACGCAGATGAAGCTCGTGGACGAGGAGCACGACAACGATTCTCTCACCCCGGCGCAGGACACCGAGGAAAAAATAAACTCGATCGACTACGACGTGTGGCTCTGTCCCAACTGTTCCACAACCGAGGTCTTACCCTACGTGAACCGCGACAGCAACTATACTGAATGCCCGCAGTGCGGTGCCCGCGCCGTGTCGCTCGTGCAGCGGCAGACTGTCGTTCCGCCTACCGTAAGGCGCGAAGGGCAGGGCGTTGATATTTACGTCTGCAAGAACTGTGGAAACCACACGCGCCGCACGTTCCGAATCGACCGTAAGCCCGACCCTGCCGCGGCTGCCGCTGTAGGCGCCATACTCGGTGGAATGGGCGGACGCTCCGGCGGTGGCGGTGGCGGATTTTCCGGCGGAAGCTTCGGAGGCGGATTCACCGGTGGCGGCGGTGCATCCGGAGGCTGGTGATCTGTCAGATATAGCAACCGGCAATCGCTATGATAGCCCCGAGGATCATAATCCCGAACCCTATGTTGCGCTTCTTTAGCCACGTCGGCTTCATGGCCGCCGTAACGATAGGGTCGTTTTTAGCTTTGTGAAAGGCATAGGCATACTTAATAGAATACGCCATCAGAAACAGAGCGCCTGCCACATTTATTCCTATGCCTCCGAATATTAAAATTTCATCCATACTATAAGAACGTCGGTCAGCCGCGAAAGGTTCCGGCGACAACCATTCAGTCCGCATTATGAAAAAGTCTGCATTATTCTTGTTTCTGATAGCCCTTTTCTCTGTGGCTTTCGCGCAGACCCCCGAGGTGATTTCTGTAGGGTCGACTCGGGTCGACGCGACGGCGATGTTGCGCAGAGCCGTGGAAAAAGCTGCGAAGCGCAATGGCCGTCCGGTTGAAATCCGTCTCGCCCCTGGCGCAGTCTACAATATCAGCCGCACTTCCGCCACTCCGCTTCGGCGTCATATCTCCAACACCACTTCGGCGGAGGAAAACGCCGACCCGACAAAGCATGTCGGCATTCTGCTGCGCGGACTCCGCAACGTGACTATCAACGGCAACGGTGCTACGATCGTAACCCATGGCGAAATGACCCCCTGGGCCATAGATTCGTGTGGCAACATCGCCATCAGCAATCTCACCGTCCGTGCCGCCGACCCCACGGTTCCGGAAATGACGGTGACAGGCATTTCGGACGGTACCCCCGACAGCCTTGCGTGGCTCACTGTGGAGGTGAATTCTCTCAGCCGCTACGAGATCCGCGACGGCCGCCTATGGTGGATCGGTGAGGGATGGGAGTTTACCAACGGAATAGCGCAGCTCTACGACCCCGAGACCGGAACTACCGCGCGCTGCCGCTCTATAATAACCGACGGTTGCCGCGCCGAGGAGCTCTCGCCGGGGCGCCTCCGTCTTTATCCCGGATTCCGCCCGGATGTCCGCGTCGGGATGACGTATCAGATGCGTCATTCCTACCGCTACGAGGCGGGAGGGTTCATCAACCGCAGCCGAGACGTCAGGTTGGAGCGGCTCACGCTCCATTCGGTGGCAAATTTCGGAATAGTCGGGCAGTTCTGCGAAAATCTTACGTACAGCGACGTCGCCTGCGTGCCCGACACTGCCGCCGGGCGCACCAATGCCGGTTACGCAGATTTCTTCCATTTTTCGGGATGTCGCGGCAAGCTGACGGTGGAACGCTGCCGTTTCCGCGGGTCGCAGGACGACGACATCAACGTTCACGGCACGCACCTGAAGCTCACCGGCGTTGATCCCGGCGGCAGAAAAATCCGCGTGCGCTTCATGCACGGGCAGACTTACGGATTTGAGGCGTTCGCCGCTGGCGACAGCGTGGCTTTCAACAACAGCGCTACACTTCTGACCATCGGCAGGGAGCGGGTTGCCGGTGCCCGGATGCTCGATGACTACGAGATGGAGCTTACGCTTGACAATCCTGTAGGCGACGGCATTGTGGACGCCATGAACGGCGATGGTGTTGTTGCCGAGAATATCTCGTGGTATCCCGAAGTGGAAATACGCGGCTGCCGCTTTGAATGCATGCCAACGCGCGCCGTGCTCGTAACAACTCCGCGTAGGGTAGTGATCGAGGACAATGATTTTATCCGCGTGCCTATGCCGTCGGTGCTGATTGCCGACGACGCCCGCAGCTGGTACGAATCGGGAGCGGTAAGAGACGTGACCATCCGCGGCAACCGCTTCATTCAGTGCGCCGGCCCCGTGATATGCGTCGCTCCTGAGGTGAAGCGCTTTGAAGGAACCGTGCATCAGGGAATTACAATAGAGGGAAACCGGTTCGAGAAATGCAGTGGTCTCCAGCTGAAAGCCTCCGCCGCCCGGCGGTTGCATTTCAGCGGCAACGCCATCCCTTCGCTGTCGGTAGATGTCAATGACTGCGAAGAGGTTGAGATAAAGAACTGACAACCGACCTTATTTATATTCATCCAGGTATGCTTCGCAGGCCTGACAGAGTTCGTCGTACCACTCCTGTCCGAAGTAGTCGGTGAGAGGGCCGCGGAGAAACTGGTATAGCCTGATGCCGAGGCGCTTGCCGTTTTGCTCTGCGCTCCGGCAGATTTTCCAGCGGTGGTAGTTTACGGCGGTGAAGGTGGGATACTTTGTGAGGCGTACCGGATAGAGCGCGCAGGAGGCCGGTTTGCGGAAGCCGCCGGTGCGTCCTTCGTTGCAGGCTTTTTCCACGGCGCACATACATACGCCGCCGGGTGCGTAGCAGGTGTAGATGCAGTTCTGACCGTCGACTATCTGCGTCACGAGGTCGCCGTCGGGGTCAGTGTAACTCGTGCCCTCCTCCCTGATTTTTTCTACGGCGCGGGGCAGGAGATCCTTCTCGATTTCGGGAAGGATGGCGTTGAGTTTGTCGCGCTCCTCTTCTGTTATCGGCGCTCCTGCATCGCCGTCGATGCAGCATTGTCCGAGGCACTGCGAGATGTCGCAGCAGAAAAACTGTTCGGCGAGGTCGAGCGACACGAGTGTATCTTTTATCTGTAGCATTATCGTTTCTTCGGTTTCTTCCATTGTTATTCTCCTGAGTAAGCGGTGGTTACTGCCACGAGCCGGTCGTAGCGGCCACCCGGCGGACGATAGTAGACCTTAACGGTATATTCGTTGACTGTCTGATAGAAGTCTCCCTCCACCGGGCCGGTAGAACCCTGCTCCGATCCGGAGGGCACGGCGAGATACTGATAGTTGTAGGCGCCCTGCTTCAGGAGCACCGATGCCTCGTAGGCGCCCGAGGCGCGGTTGTAGACCATGCGCGAGGCGGGGTCAAAACGCCGGCCGGTGAAATCGCCGTCGAGGAATATGTCGGAGCCGCTGATTTCGGGCATCTCGAGCCGGAAGTGGGTGAGCACGTAGTCAGCTTCGGTGTCGGAATCGGCTGAGTCATACTCGCGCACGAAGAAGCGTCCGTGTTGCGTCTGGTCGTAGAGATACTGCGAGCCGCAGCGCGGGATATCGGTATAAAGCCTCATGTTGTAGACCGGATTTGCGAACATTACCTCTTCGACGCCCATTCCGGGGAATCGGGTTGACGACGTTTCGAAGCGCCGGTATTCGTTGCCGGCGCTGAAAATGAGCGGGCGCAGATGTTCGAAATAAAGCTTTTCGCCTGCCACTCGCATTGGCTGTGAAATCACGACTTCGTTGTCGCGGCGTCCGTTCTGGCTGACCACAACTTTCAGGTCGTTGTATGGGTCGCGGAGGTGCGTCTGACGGGTGTCGACCGTCACGTTCACCTGCTGGTGGGCGGCATTGGTGTCGATGTCGGTGCGTGAGGTGACTTCGGCTCCGGCGCGCATGGAGAAGTCGCAGACGCTCAGCCGGGCTTCGAGAAGGGTTTCCTCCGGGTCATCCTCGGGATATACCCTGACGATATAGTTGCCCGAGGCGGTGAATCTCACCTGCTCGTTGGGGAGTGTGATGCGGTAATGGACGTAGTGTACGAGAGTGGCCTGCGAGTAGCTGAAATCTTCGACCTCTCCCATGTTGAAACCGTCGAGAAATTCCGAATCCACGAGTCCCTCGGGACGCCAGAGCGCATCGCAGTGTATGAGTTCGTAGCGCAGGTAGCTTCGATCCTCCGAAAGTTCGTCGAAGGAAATCACTATGCGGTCCTGCGGATTGTCGAGGGCAATGACGGGAGGAGCAAACGGATTGTCGGCCACCTCGACCTTGAGCGATCGGAGTCTTTCAGCCCGCAGCGGCAGTGCGGCGAGGAGAACGGCGAGGAGAGCAAAGAGGATTCTCACGATTCGGGTGTAAGGCGGTTGTGGAGGATGGTTATGGCGTCGATTATGAGGTCGATACACGGTTTTGCGCCGGGCTTTTTAAGCTCGCGGCAGATCATCGATCCGTTTATGGCGGCGAATTTCTCGCTGTCGGCGCGGACAATGCCATAGAGCGCGGGCTTTCCGGCGGACCCGGTGTAGGATGTCATGCCGGTAATCATCGCCATGCCCGAAATGGCTCCGCATACTTCGCGCATGCCGCCTATGCCGGTGCCGAAACCGGCTGCCACGGGAGCGAGGCTGTCGGCGTCGAGCGGGGTAATGTCGTCGAATACCATAATCACGCACTGGGCGCAGTTATAACCGTCTTTGCGCAGCCGGCGCGCACGGTCTATACGTTTTTCAAGAGTTACCATATTTGCTGTTGTTTTTACCATTCAATCGGGGTCTGTCCGTGCGCCACGAGATATTCATTCGCCTTCGAGAAGGGGCGGCTGCCGAAAAATCCCCGCGACGCGCTCAGCGGCGACGGATGGGGCGAGGTTATGATGCAATGGCGCGAGCGGTCGATGAAGGCGCCCTTGCGGGCGGCATATGATCCCCAGAGTATGAACACGAGGTTCTTGCGGTCGTTGGCGAGCCGCATGATCACCTCGTCGGTAAACTCCTCCCAGCCGCGGCCGTTGTGGGAGGTGGGACGGTGCGCCTCCACAGTGAGGGTGGAGTTGAGCATGAGCACACCCTGGCGCGCCCAACGGGAGAGGTCGCCGTCGACAGGCATCGGGCAGCCGGTGTCGTCGTGCAGCTCGCGGAAAATATTCACGAGCGAGCGCGGCAGCGGCGTACCGGAATTGACCGAAAAGGAAAGTCCGTTGGCCTGCCCGACGTCGTGGTAGGGATCCTGCCCGAGAATCACCACCTTGACTTTGTCGAACGGACAGGCGTCGAACGCCGCGAAGATTTTTGAGGCGGGCGGGAAGCACTGGTGGGTGCGGTATTCCTGCCTTACGAAGTCGGTCAGCGCCTTGAAATAAGGCTTGTCCCATTCGGCGGCGAGCGCCTCGCGCCACGCAGGGTCGATTCTTACATTCATATTTTCGCGATTAATGTTGCAAAAGTACGAAAAAAAACGTAAATTTGCGCCACGAAAAGCGTTCCCGTAGTTCAATGGATAGAATATTGGATTCCGGTTCCAACGATTAGGGTTCGACTCCCTACGGGAATACAAAGCGAAAACGCAGCTGATTGACCGGCAATCAGCTGCGTTTTATGGTTTTAGAGAACTATGGATAAAGAAGTGATACGCGACAGGATGTCGGGCTGCCTTTACGGGCATGCTACCGGCGATGCTCTTGGCCTCGGAAGCGAGTTTATGAGCAAGGAGGAAGTTCTTAAGAACTATCCCGACGGTTTACAGCGCTATGAGCAGATAATTCAGGATGCTCACCGGCGCCGCTGGAAAAAAGGGGCGTGGACGGATGATACAGACATGATGCTGTGCATTATGAATGCATTTGAGGATGGTAAATTCAATATCAGCCAGGTTGCCCGGAACTTTAAAAATTGGTCTGACGGAGATCCAATGGGTATAGGCGGACATACATTCAAGGTGCTGAGCACGGGTGATTATATCGAGCATCCTGAGAGGTGTTCAAAGCGATGGTGGGAATTGTCACGACACAAAAGTGCGGCTAACGGAGCCTTAATGAGGACATCGGTTGTGGGACTCGCTGAGAATGACGTGGTCGGGCAGACTGAGGCTATATGCAGGCTGACCCATTATGATCCGCGTTGTATAGGATCGTGCGTAATAGCCACCTCTATAATACATAATTTAGTGTGGTGCGATAAGTTGTTGTCATACAATGAAATAATGGAGATTGCGCGGAGGTATGACGAAAGGATATCCGAGTGGGTGGAGTTGGCTTATAACGGTCGGGACATATCTCGGCTTGACCTTGACGAGCGCAATTCCGTGGGCTATACTCTTCGTACACTTTCGGCCGCATTATGGTGCTATTGGCACGCTTCATCGTTCGAAGATGGGCTGTTGTCCGTTGTAAACGAGGGGGGAGACGCTGATACTAACGGGGCGGTTGCGGGTGCCATACTCGGAGCAAAGTTCGGTTGCCGGGCAATCCCGTCGTATTACATCGAAAATCTGAATGACCGGACGAAGTATCATTGCATGGTAACTTCATTTATCAATAAAATAAATTTGGATTGAAGGGGAGAGTCTTGAAACTATCGTTGAGGTGCGGCCCCGGGGCACTATCTGCGGCTCTGCGGCTCGCCTCGAGGAGGGAGGGGGCGGTCTGTCCCGACAGCTGCGCTTCGCCTTCGCGATGAACCTTATGAAAAATGCTTTTTCGCGGTGGACGTGAAGAATCACGTCCGTACACTGGTTTTCAGTGACTTATGCGGCAATGGAGACACTAAGAAATGATTTTTTGCGGCGGACGTGAGAATCACGTCCCAATGCCGTTTTGTCCATTTTTATTTTGCTATTGTATGATAAAATGCTTATAGACAGCGGGTTGTAGGGGCGCTATAATTAGCGCCCGCAGAATCAAAAGCATATTCCACTCGAAACAGTATGATGCTAAAAAAATGCCCGGACTCAGCGGGCGCTAAATATAGCGCCCCTACAGCGTTCTGTTTATCAATTGTTTATTGTCATTGCTATCTACGGCGCTCCCGCGTTTGCACCGTGTCTTGGCTAACGCCGGTTTCGAGGCGTCGCGGCTCCGCGGCTCGCCTCGAGTGGGAGGGGGATGGCGTGCTGTCCCGCAGCTCCGCTTCGCTTCGCAACGGGTTACAGAGACATCGCGCCTCGCGGCGCTTTTTCGCGGCTGTCAGGCGATTTTTGCCTGGGGATTGCTGTCGCACAGCTATACTTCGCTTCGCAACGGGTTACAGAGACATCGCGCCTCGCGGCGCTTTTTCGCGGCTGTCAGGCGATTTTTGCCTGGGGATTGCTGTCGCACAGCTATACTTCGCTCCGCAACGGGTTATAAAGACATCGCCCTTCCAGGGCTTTTTCGCGGGGTGCTCACGGGGAGCGGCAGCTAAACGCAGCCGGAAAATGGGGTGGGGGCATTTGTCACCACAAGCTGCGCGCCACCTACGGGGCGCTTGCATGTGGCTACCGATAAGATGCTGCTACGCAGTATTATAGGCGGCTACGCCGCTGTCCGGAGACCCGATTAAGTAAACAGTATTGCGCCGCTACAATTTGGATTCGCGATGGAGATGATGAGAAATGATATTTTGCGGTGGACGTGAAGAATCACGTCCGTACTATATATAGCTGAGTATCAGACTATTACAATTAAACGAATAGATCATATGAAACGAGAACAGCCCTGCGGGGCGCAGGGCTGTTTTATGCGGGGTTGGGGGCGGGGGTTATTTCGACTTGAGGTAGGTGTCGATTGATCTGGCGGTGTCGCGGCCGGCGGCGATGCAGCGGACTACGAGGGAGGCTCCGGAGGCGACGTCGCCTGCGGCAAAGACGCTTTCAACGCTCGTTGCGCGGGTCTGCGGGTCGACCTTGACGTTGCCACGCTGGTCTTTCTCCACTCCGAGCTGTTCGAGCAGTCCTTCCGCCACGGGATTGGTGAAGCCCATGGCGAGGAGCACGAGTTCGGCTTTTATCACTGATTTTTTGCCGGTGTGGATAAGGTTCATGCGTCCTGTTGCCTCGTCTTTCTGCCACTCAACTTCCTCGACCTCAACTTCCTTGAGGTTGCCGTTTTTGTCGGCGACGAAGCGGCGGGTGTCGAGCAGCCAGCGGCGGTCGCATCCCTCCTCGTGGCTGCTGGAGGTCTTGAGCACGACGGGCCAGTATGGCCATGGGGTGGCGGGGTTGTCGCCAACGGGCGGTTTGGGCATGATTTCGATCTGGGTGACGGAGAGGGCGCCCTGACGGTGGGCGGTACCGACGCAGTCGCTCCCGGTGTCGCCGCCGCCGATTACGAGTACGTTCTTACCCTTTGCGGAGATTCGTTCGGATTCGGCAATGTCGGCTCCGGCGTTCACGCGGTTCTGCTGCTGAAGGAGCTGCAGGGCGAAGTAGACGCCGGGAATGTCGCGGCCCTCAACCTTGAGGTCGCGGGGCACTTCGGAGCCCATGGCGAGGCAGACGGCGTCGAACTGCGAGAGGAGGTCGGCGGCGCTGATGTCGGTGCCGACTTTCACGCCGCAGCGGAATTCCACGCCTTCAGCTTCCATAAGGGCTACGCGGCGGTCGATCACGCTCTTGTCGAGCTTGAAGTCGGGGATACCGAAGCGCAGGAGTCCGCCGGGACGCTCATTTTTCTCGAAAACGGTGACGCTGTGACCCTTGCGGTTCAGGCGGTTGGCCCACGCCGGTCCGGCAGGTCCGGAGCCTATGACAGCCACACGCTTGCCGGTGCGGCGGCGCGGAATCTGCGGCTTGACGATGCCCTCGGCGAAAGCGCGCTCCACGATGGCGAGCTCGTTTTCGCGGACTGTGACCGGCTCGTGCCCGCGGTTGAGCACGCAGCCCTTCTCGCAGAGCGCGGGGCAGACGCGGCCGGTGAATTCGGGGAAGTCGTCGGTGTCGACGAGGAGCCGGAACGCGCCCGCGATGTCGTCCTTGTAGAGGCGGTCCTGCCATTCGGGCTGACGGTTGCCGAGAGGGCAGCTCCAGTGGCAGAATGCGATGCCGCACTCCATGCAGCGCGAAGCCTGCTCGCGGCGGTCGGGGGCGTTGAGCCTCACCTCCACCTCCTTATAGTCGTTGACGCGCTCGCTTACGGGACGATAGCCGCCCTCGCGGCGCGGGATGCTCATGAATGCTTTGGGATTTCCCATAATATATTATATATGTATACTGTAGGGTTCGACATTATGCGGGCTGAACCGCGGTGGCTTTGCGTGATTCTTTTTCTTTAGCCTCCTTCTCGGCTTCGAGCACTTTTTTGTATTCCACGGGAATCACCTTGAGGAACTGCCCGACGTAGTTGTCCCAGTCGTCGAGCATGCGGGCGGCGAGGGGGGAGCGGGTGTGCTTGTAGTGGGCGGAAATCAGGCGGTGGAGCTCACGGTTGTCGGCAACGTTGTCGATGAGCGAGAGCTCGACCATCTCCATGTTGCAGAAATAGTCGAAATCGCCGTTCTTGTCCCAGACATAGGCGGTCCCGCCGCTCATGCCCGCGGCGAAGTTGCGGCCCGTGGTGCCGAGCACTACGGTGCGGCCGCCGGTCATATACTCGCAGCAGTGGTCGCCCACGCCCTCAACCACGGCAACGGCGCCGGAATTGCGGACGCAGAAGCGCTCGCCCACGCGGCCGTTGATGTAGATTTCGCCCGAGGTGGCGCCGTAAAGGAGGGTGTTGCCGGCGATGATGTTGTCTTCGGGGGCGAAGGAGGAGCCTGCCGGCGGAACGATGACTATTTTGCCTCCGGAGAGAGCCTTGCCGACGTAGTCGTTGGCGTCGCCTTCGAGGCGGAAAGTTATGCCGTGGCTCAGGAAAGCGCCGAAACTCTGACCCGATGCGCCCTTGAAGGTGCAACGGATGGTGTCGTCGGGGAGACCGGCCTCGCCGTAGCGCTTGGCGATTTCACCCGAGAGCATAGCGCCGACGGAGCGGTCGGTGTTGCGGATGGGGAACTCGAGGTCGACCATCATTCCGGTGGAGAGCGCGGGGAAAGAGCGGGAGATGATCTCGCGATCCATCACGTGGTCAATCTCGTGCTTCTGTTCGGTGGTGTTGATGATGGCGTTTACGGCAGCCTGGGCGGGCATATAGAGGATCTTGCTGAGGTCGAGACCGGGAGCCCAGTTGCGGCGGAGCTCCTCGTTGACCTGCAGGAGGTCGGCGCGGCCGATCACGTCGTCGAGCCTGCGGATTCCGAGCTGAGCCATCTGCTCGCGGATGTCGCGGGCGAGGAAGCGGAAGAAGTTGACGATGTATTCCGACTTTCCGATAAAGCGCTTGCGCAGTTCCTCGTTCTGTGTGGCGACGCCCATGGGGCAGGTGTTCATGTGGCATTTGCGCATCATCACGCAGCCGAGCACGATGAGCACGCTCGTGGCGAAGCCGTATTCCTCGGCTCCGAGCATGGCCATGATGAGGACGTCGCGTCCGGTTTTGAGCTGGCCGTCGGCCTGGAGTTTCACCTGACCGCGGAGATTGTTGATGACGAGGGTCTGCTGCGTTTCGGCGAGTCCGATTTCCACGGGGACGCCGGCATAGCGGATTGAGGAGGCAGGGGAAGCGCCTGTGCCACCGTCGGAGCCGCTGATGGTAATGAGGTCGCTCTTGGCTTTGGCCACACCGGCCGCGATTGTGCCGACGCCGCTCTCAGCCACGAGTTTGACGCTGACCTTGGCGTGAGGATTCACGTTTTTGAGGTCGAAGATGAGCTGCGCGAGATCCTCGATGGAGTAAATGTCGTGGTGCGGAGGAGGAGAAATGAGGGTAAGACCGGGAATTGAGTGGCGGGTCTTGGCGATGATCTTGTCGACCTTGAAGCCGGGGAGCTGGCCTCCCTCGCCGGGCTTTGCGCCCTGGGCTATCTTAATCTGAATTTCGTCGGCGTTGACGAGATACTCCGCCGTGACGCCGAAGCGGCCCGACGCCACCTGCTTGATGGAGGAGCGCGCCGGAGTGGAGAATCGCGCGGCGTCCTCGCCTCCCTCGCCGGTGTTGGAGCGGGCGCCTATCGAGTTCATGGCAATTGCCATTGCCTCGTGGGCCTCGCGGGAGATTGCGCCGAACGACATGGCTCCGGTGACGAAGCGCTTCATGATTGCCTCCTCCGGTTCTACTTCCTCGAGAGGAATCGGAGTGCCGGGGCGGAATTCGAGGAAGTCGCGGATGAAAATCGGCTCCTTTTTGGCGTCGACGCACTGAGTGTATTCCTTGAACTTCTTATAAGAACCGAGGCGGGTTGAGAGCTGGAGCGAGGCTATGGTCTCGGGGTTCCAGGCATGGTGCTCGCCGTCCTTGCGGAAAGTGTACTGACCGATGTGGGGAAGCGGGGCAGTGGTGTCGAAGTCCTCGTCGAACGCCTCGGAGTGGGCTGAGAGGATGTCGCGTGTAAGAGCTTCGAGGCCTATTCCGCCGATTTTGCTTACGGTGTCGCCCATGTACTTGCGGCAGAGCTCCTCTTTCAGACCGATCGCCTCGAAGAGCTGCGCGCCCTTGTAGGAGGTGAGGGTGGCGATACCCATTTTCGACATGACTTTGAGCAGACCCTTGTCGACTGCCTTCACGAAGTTGCGGCTGGCGGTGTCGAAATCGAGCTGCAGCTCCTTGCGCTCCACGAGGTCGTTGAGCACGGCGAAAGCGAGGTAGGGGTTGATGGCAGAGGCGCCGTAGCCCACGAGCAGCGCGAAGTGCATGACCTCGCGGGCGTCGGCGGTCTCGATGACGAGGGCGGTCTGCACACGTTTTTTCTTGTCGATGAGGTGATGGTGAACCGCCGAAGTGGCGAGCAGGGCGGGAATGGGAGCGTTTCCGGCATTTACCCCGCGGTCGGAGAGAATCACGTAGTTGTACCCCTCGTCGACCGCCTTCTCAGCCTCGGCACACAGGCGCTCGATTCCGCGGGCCATGCCTTCGGCGCCTTCACTGACGGGGAAAGTCATGGCGAGCTTGCGGGTGTTGAAGCCCTTGTAGCGGAGATTGCAGAGCAGGTCGAGCTCACGGTTGGTGATTATGGGGCGCTTGAGGAGCACCATCTTGCACATTTCGGGCGAAAGTTCCATGAGGGATAGTTTCACGGCGCCGATGTAGCTGTCGAGGCTCATGACGAGTTCCTCGCGCAGAGGGTCGATGGGCGGGTTGGTGACCTGTGCGAAGTGCTGGCGGAAATAGTTGTAGAGCAGCTGCGGCTCTTCCGACAGAACGGCTATGGGAGTGTCCTTGCCCATTGAACTTACCGGCTCTTTGGCGTCGGTGGCCATCGGAATCATTATTTTCTCGACTTCCTCGCGGTTGTAGAAGAATGCGCGCTTGAGGCGTTTGAAATCGTTGACCGTGACGGGCACCTTACGGCCGGATGTAATGGAGTCGAGGCTTATGCGGTTGCTTTCGAGCCAGTCGCGGTAGGAAAATTCGGAGGCGAGCCTGGCCTTGAGCTCTTCGTCGTGGTAAATACGGCCCTCCTCGATGTCGACCATCATCATCTTTCCGGGGCGCAGACGGCCTTTTTCGCGGATTTCGGAGGGGTCGAAGGGCAGAACGCCCATTTCGGAGGCCATCACGACGGTGTCGTTGTTGGTAATGAGGTAGCGGGCGGGGCGGAGGCCGTTGCGGTCGAGCATGCCGCCGGCGTAGCGTCCGTCGCTGAACAGCAGGGCGGCGGGGCCGTCCCAGGCCTCCATAAGCACGGAGTGGTATTCGTAGAACGCCTTAAGTTCGGGTGAAATCGGGTTTTTGTCGTTGAACGACTCCGGCACGAGCATAGCGAGAGCGTGGGGCAGGCTCATGCCGGCCATGACGAAATATTCGAGCACGTTGTCGAGCGAGGCCGAGTCGCTCATGCCGGGCTGACAGATGGGCGTGAGGTCGTGGCCCTGGAACGGGGCGGCGGTGAGCACCGACTCGCGGGCCTTCATCCATAGGCGGTTGCCCTGGATGGTGTTGATCTCTCCGTTGTGTCCCAGCATTCTGAATGGCTGGGCGAGGGCCCAGGTGGGGAATGTGTTTGTTGAGAACCTGGAGTGAACCAGCGCCATGGCGGTGGTGAACCTCGGGTTCATGAGGTCGGGATAGTAGTAGCGCAACTGCAGGCTGGAGAGCATGCCTTTGTAGACGATGGTTTTCGACGAAAGCGATACGATATAGAAATCTTCCTTTCCGGGAATGCCGGTTGAATCGGCAATTTTTTTCTCCACGCTCTTGCGCAGGAGATACAGGCGTATTTCTATCGGGTCGTCGGTTTCCTCATCGGATACGAAAATCTGCTTCACGGCGGGTTCGGCTGAGCGTGCCACCTCGCCGAGCTGCTCATTGTTGGTAGGCACGTCGCGCACGGCCATCAGTTTCAGACCGAGACTGAGGGCCTCGCGTTCGATTATGTCGATAATGATCTGCTGTGACTCTTCGTCGCGGGGCATAAAGACGAGTCCGGTGCCGTATCGGCCTTTTTCGGGTACGGGAATGCCCTGAAGGAGTATGAATTCATGGGGAACCTGAACCATAATGCCGGCACCGTCGCCGGTCTTAGGGTCGGCACCTTCGGCACCACGGTGAACCATGTGCTCCAAAACCTGGAGACCCTGTTCGACCAGACGGTGACTTTTGATGCCTTTTACATTGACTAACAGACCCACTCCGCAAGCGTCGTGCTCATAACGTGAATCATAAAGACCACATGATTGATTGTGGGGAATTCGCATACAATAATGTTTTTTAGTTCTTTTTTACCGCGACAAAAATAGCATAATTTGATAAACTGTACAAGAAAAATTGCAATTTTCTTTGAAATTATTTGTTTTAGCGGCTATTTTCTATGAAAATGGCGCAAGTCGGGTCTTTAGAGTCTCTGAGTTCTCTAAAAGTCTTTAAGGTCGGCGCGGGGTGCTTTCGCCGGAGGTCGGCTGCACGGGCCGTGCAGCCCTACAATGGTCGGCAGGGGGTGCTTTCGCCGGGGGGCGGCTACGAGGTGTGTGCAGACTTTGCGGGGGTGGGAAAAGGGCATAAAAAAAATTACTCGTCGTCTCGACGAATAATCTTCTTACCTTAAATCTAATACCATGAAAAACTTGTTGCAAAGGTAAGGACTTTTTTTTAGTCTGCAATACCTAAGGGTGATATTTAACGTATTTTAACCTTAAATTATCTAAAACAATAGAGTTTCAGCTCTGAAACCGCGGGAGGGTTATCCGAATTTGGAGATTTTGCGGAGCAGAGACTCGTTGAGAATCTTGATTTTGCGGCCGTCGACCACTATGAGATGCTCGGCAACGAAGTTGGAGAGGGTGCGGATGGCGTTTGAGGTGGTCATGTTGGAGAGGTTGGCGAGATCCTCGCGTCCCATGTAGATGGCAAGGGTCACGCCGTCGTCCTCGTATCCGTAGTTTTCGAGCAGTACAATCAGCGCTTCGGCGAGGCGTCCGCGTATATGCTTCTGTGTGAGGTTTACAATCTTGGTGTCGCTGTTGCCGAGATTGCGCGAGAGCTCGTGGATGAAGAACATAGCGAGGCGGTCGTTGTGGCGTATCATATCCGTGACCACCGACATCGGCAGGGTGCCGAGGGTAGAGGGTTCGAGAGTAGCAGCGCTCGAAACGTAGGGTTCGCCGGCAAAGTAGGCCCGGTATCCGAAATATTGGACGGGTTTAATTAGGCGGAGAATCTGAACCCGGCCTCCCACACCGTCCTTAAACTTCTTGACGCTGCCCGTGAGGAGAGTCCAGAGGTATTCCGGTTCGTCTTTTTCAGCGTAGATTATCTGGTTTTTCTTGTATTTGTGGATGATGAAATTGTCGAGGACACGGCGTTTCTCATCCCTGTCGAGAACAGACCAGATTTCTGCGAGGTCTTCAGCTATTACCCGTTCGATTGCGCTTTTAATCATATTCGTAGATGTTTTACAGCACTGCTGTATAGTAGACAAAGTTACGATTTTAAATTTACAGACAGTGTTAATTATAGTTAAAAGCGCAATGTCTGTCAGTGGCGGTTGTAGAATTCGAGTATGCGGTTGCGCAGAATCATTTCGTATTTGGCCTGTACCATTTCGGCGCGGTTGCGTACATACTGGCTTTTGGCCTGTTCGAATTCGGTGGCGTTTGCACGGCCGTAGTTGAACTTCTCGGTGACAGCCTCGAGGGCGGCGCGGGAAGCGCCGGCGGCGGTGACGGCGGCGTCGTACTTGCGCGACGAGGCCACTGCCTGGTAATATGCCTGGCGTATCTCCTTGAAGAGATTGGAGGAGCGCTGGTCGAGTTCGAGTTCGGCGGTGACGCGCTGCACTTTGGCACGGCGGATCTGGTTGCGGGTAGAGAAGGCGTCGAAGATGGGAATCTGGAGACTGAAGCCGAGCGATTTGCTGAAATTGTCGCGCATCTGGCTGCGGAAACCGGCGTTGTCGAATCCCGAAACCTTGTAGTAGCTGCTGCCGAGCGAGGCGTTGAAGTTCAGGCGGGGGAGATAGCCGCTGCGGGCGAGGGAAATCTGACGGTCGGCGGCGGAGACGCCGAGACGTGCCGCGCGGATGGAATGATTGTTGGCCAGGGCATTCGCATACACTTCATCGGGGCTGAAAATGCCGCGGATTTCATCGTCGGAAATCGGATTGATGTCGAACCCGGTCATATCGTCGAGCTCGAGAATGCGGGCGAGATCAACGAGGGCGAGCTGACGGTCGTTGTCGGTGGTGACGACGCTGAGACTGTCGTTGGCGAGCTGTGCCTCGGACTGAACCACGTCGAGTTCGGGAATCTTGCCGTTTTCAAACAGGGTGCGCTGTTTTTCGAGTTCGACTGCGGAGAGCCGTGCCTGTTCGCATGCAACGTCGTGGAGTTCGCGGGTGTAGAGCACCTGGAGATATTGCGAAATGACGTTGAGCGTAACGTCGTCTTTGGCAGCTTCTGACTCCTCGACGAGGCGCTGCAGGTTCTCGCGCGAGTATCTGAGCTGGCGCACGGCGCTCAGGCCCTGAAATACGGGGAGGGATAGAGAGCCGTTGAAACTTGTCATCGACGTGTTGCGGTTGGCGTAGGTGTTTTCGGCTGTCAGACCTCGGCCGAAGTCCCAGTTCTGTCCGGCGCCGGCGCTGACGGTGGGAAGGAATCGGTCTTTGGCCTCTACGACGTCGAGTTCGCCGCCGCGGAGGTTAATGAGGGAGCTGCGCACGTTGAGATTGTGGGAAACGGCATAGGAAATGCAACTGTCGAGCGACCATGCGGTCTGCTGTGCGGAAGCGGCTGCCGACGAAAGACATACGATCGCCGCGGAAAGAATTATCTTTTTCATTGCGGTCAGTTTTCAGAGTCCTTGATTTCGTTTCCGCGGAGGCGCACGTTTTTGTCGATACCGCCTTTAACCTGAATCGAGATACCGTCGGAAGTTCCTGTCGTGATGGCACGGCGCTGGAAAATCTGCTTGGGAACGGAGTCGGTGAGCACGTAGACGAAAGTGCTGTCGCCGGCAAACTCTATGGTGCTTTCGGGTATGGTGAGCACGTCGGCGGCCTTGTTGAGCGATACGGTGGCGTTGGCGCTGTAGCCGGCGCGGAGCTGTTCGCCTTCGGGAACCTTGACGGCGGCTTTGATTTCAAACGTGTTGGCGCCGTTGAGTTCGGTGCCTTTCGGGGCGATATACTCGATGGTGGCGCTGAGCGGATGGTCGGGAAGTGCGCCGATGGCGATTTCCATAGGCTGGCCCACGCTGAGCAGACCTACCTCGGTTTCGTCGACCTTGCCTTTGAAGATGAGGTCGCTCATGTCGGCCACGGTGGCCACGGTTGTGCCGTCGTTCATGGTGTTGGCCTGAATGACGGATGAACCGACTTTTACAGGCACGTCGAGCACCAGACCGGATGTAGTGGCGCGGACGAGGGTGTTGCTTCCCTTTGCGTTGGTTTTCGAGACGCCTTCCTTCACGATGGAGTAGGCGTCTTCGGCTGCGGCGAGCTCTGCCTTGGCCTGGTTGAGGGTGGTAGTAGAGGTTTCGAACTCTTCGAGCGAGATTACCTTTTTGGCATAGAGCTGAGCATTGCGGTCGTTCTTGAGCCGGGCGTCGTTGAGGGCGATGCGGGCGGTCTCGATGCGGCTGTAGGCTGAGGCGAGCTGCTGTTCGTCGGGGATGACCTTGATGTGGGCGATGACGTCGCCTACGTTTACGCGGTCGCCCGCCTCGACGTTGATTTCCGAGATTATGCCTGATACCTGAGGCTTGATTTCGATTTCGTCGCGGGGTTCGATTTTGCCCGTAAGGACAGTTGTGCGCTCAATGTCGCCAACCGTGGGCGACACGATTTCGTAGACTTTCTCTTTGGCGCGGGAATTCATGTAGAGATATACAAATGTTCCCACAAACAGGGCTGCGACGAGAACCCACAGCGTAATCCTGAAGAACTTTTTCATAATTGAAACGTATTTTTTTATGATTTTTTACTATTTGGAGTTGAGCGCCTCTACGGGCTTGATTTTCATTGCTTTCAAGGCCGGAACGAGTCCGGCAAGGGAGCCGAGCACCACGAATACAATCATAATGCCAACAGCCTGCGCGAAAGAGAGCTGGAAGTGGAGGATGGTGCCGTTTGAGGCGAAAATGCTCTGGGCCACGCCGAGTATGAGCACGGCGAAGCAGATGCCGGCGAGTCCGGCAATAAGGGTAAGCACTACACCCTCGGAAAGAATCTGGATTATGATGTCGCGAGGTTTGGCGCCGATGGATCGGCGGATGCCGATTTCCTGGGTGCGTTCGCCCACTATTATCCACATGATGTTGCCGACGCCGATAATGCCGGAGAGAAGAGTGCCGAAGCCTACGAGGGTTGCCAGGAGCGAGATGCCGAGGAATATATTGTCGATCATCTTGAACTGCTTAGAGATATCCATGAAGTAGACGGCGCCTTCATCGTCGGGTGCCACGGGATGGTTCGACGAGATTATGCGGCGGATCACGCCTTCGTAGTCCGACGGCGTATGACCCGGCGTGACGGTGAAGAGAAACATCGCCACTTTGTCGCCGAGATTGTAGCTGCGGCGCATGAGCGAGGCGGGGATGAAAATTGCGTCGTCGATCTTTGTGATGAGCGACACCTCGGAGGTCTGTCCGGCCACGCCCACTACCTTATAATATATGCCGTTTACCTGAATCTCCTGGTTGACGGCGCTTCCGGTTCCGAACAGTTCGGAGGCGAGGCGCTTTCCGAGGACACAGACCTTGCGCATGCGAGCGTCGTCGGTCTCGTTGAGCAGGCGGCCTTCGTAGACCTTCGGTGTGAAGATGTCGAAGTAGTCGCTCTCGGCACCGAGCAGTGAGCCGGAGGTGGTCTTGTCGGCGTGGAGTGCCGATGCGCCGAACTGGTTGATGGTTGAGAGGGCGTTGATTTCGGGGACGGCGCTGCGGATCATTGCAATGTCGCGGTCGTTGAGTGAAACCTCCATGCCTTTCTGGTATCCGCCGTAGGGCTTGGTAGTACGGCCGGGGAAAACTATGGCGAGGTTGGTGGCGAGCCCGTCGAACTGGCTTCTCATGAAACCGTTGAATCCCTCGGAAGCGCCGAGCAGAAGGGCGAGAATGGCGGTGCCCCAGAAGATTCCGAACGCGGTCAAGAAAGTGCGCGTCTTGTTCTGGGAGAGGGTTGCGCCGATTTCGCGCCAGTTGTCTATGTCGAAAACAGGATTTCTCATTTTTATTCGTCTCTAAGTGCTTCGACCGGTTTGATTTTGATGGCTTTGAGTGCGGGGAAAAGCCCGGCGAGCGAGCCGGTGAGGATAAGAACAACGGTTACCTCAATAGCCATTGACAGTGTGATGGTAGGGTTGGTGAGGTTGTCGCCGGCAATGACACCGATGAGTTTTGCAACGAGCATTCCGGCCATAATTCCGATGTAGCCGAACAGCGACGTTATGGCGGCGCTCTCCACGATTACCTGTGTCAGTATGTTGCGCGGACGTGCGCCGATTGCGCGGCGGATGCCGATTTCGTGAGTGCGTTCGCGCACCGACACAAACATGATGTTGCTGACACCCACGATTCCCGACAGGAGAGTGAGCGCGCCAATCACCCAGATGGCGATGATAAGTCCGCGGTTCGCCTCAAGATTACTGAAATAAGAGTTGAGCATGTTCCAGGTATACACGGCGCTTTCGTCGTCGGGGTCGAAAGTGTGGACGGCACTGAAGGTCTGACGGATTGATTTCTCCGCCTCGTCGCCTTGCTCGATGTTGTCGATGTTGCGGAGCTTTATGGCGAGTTCGTCAACCCGATCGCCCCCTCCGCTCATGGCTCGGGCGGTGGAGAACGGAATGTAGACCTCGTCCATACGGTCGCTGTCGTAGATGCCTATCACCGTGAAGCTGAGTCCGGCGATGCTGACGTATTTCCCCACCGGCTCGTCGGAACCGAAGAGCAGGTCGGCGCTGTGCTCGGATATCGCAGCCACGCGACGCCGGCCCTTGATGTCGAAGTCGTTTATGAAGCGCCCCTTGCGCATGGTAAAACCATAGATTTTCATGGCTTCGGGATAAACGCCCTGATAACCGGAGGAGAGGTAATCCTTCTGGGTCGACACGCGGGAGGTATCGTTGTTGATGGTGGCTGCCACCGACTCGGCGTTGCGGGCGTTGCGCGATAAGATAGCGGGCTTGTCGCCGTCGCGGAGTCTGACGGGCCGACCCTCCTTGTAGCCTTTCCAGGGTTTGTTGGCCCAGCCGCCCCACACGCGGAGATAGCTGTTGTCGCGCGACTCGTTGTAGCTGTCGAAAGAATTCATCACACCCCGGGCGCAGCTGAGCAGCACGATGAGGAGAAATATGCCCCACGATACGGCGAAGCCCGTAAGGGCTGTGCGCAGTTTGTTGGAGCGCAGGGTGGCGAGTATTTCCTGAATGAGATCTATCATGATACGATTCGTCCGTCGACGATGCGGATTATGCGGTTGGTCTGTTCGCCCACGGTCGGGTCGTGGGTCACTATCACGGTTGTCATGCCTTCGGCGTTGAGGTCGCGGAACACCTGCATCACCTCGCGCGAAGTTTTGGAGTCGAGAGCGCCGGTAGGCTCGTCGGCAAGGATGAGAGCGGGCTTGGTGATGAGTGCGCGGGCAATCGCCACACGCTGCTTCTGACCCCCCGAAAGTTCGCCGGGGAGGTGGGTGGCGCGGTCGGCCATGCCCATGCGTTCGAGTTGTTCCATTGCGAGCAAGTTGCGCTTTTTGCGCGATACGCCGCGGTAGAGGAGGGGAAGGGCAACGTTTTCGAGCGCGTTTTTGTAGCTGATGAGGTTGAACGACTGGAAAACGAAGCCGATCAGGTAGTTGCGGAGGTCGGCGGCGCGGTTCTCGCTCAGATTCTGTATCTTTATGCCGTCGAGAATGTACTCGCCGGAGTCGTAGCTGTCGAGAATGCCGAGAATGTTGAGCAGGGTCGACTTTCCCGAACCTGATGCGCCCATGATCGACACGAGCTCCCCTTTGTCGATGGAGAGATTGATGTTCTTGAGGACGTGGAGGGGCACAACGCCCGGATAGGATTTGTTTACGTCTGTCAGCTGAATTATCATGACTGAGTGTAATAGTTTAATAATACACCACAAAGGTAGGGCATATTTTTTAATTTGCAAAAATAAATGAGGAGAAAATGCGAGAAAAGAGATAAAAAAGAAGAGGGACGAAAGCAATATACATTATATAATGTAATAAGTTGTACCTTGTACCTTGTATTAATATAAGACGGGATAAGCGGGAAAAAGTGACAGAAAAAAGATAGAAAAAAGTAAAAAAATGCGAAGTCAGGAACTACCGGACAGTTAAAGCATAGAAAGTCAGGAGATAAAGACAGAAGCTAAGAACGTTAAGACGAAAAAATATAGACATATTATATTGCCGTATTATAAAATCTATGTAAATTTGTAGAAACGAACATAATGTTATTATAGAAAGATGCCACAGATGGCATGTCAAAAATAATAGGCCAAAACAACATTAAGAACTCGCGGTAATTGAAAAAACATTTGCCGAATTTTAGAAATTGTTTTGGTAATTGCTGTATATTAGCTTGTAACTAAATAGTATTACAAACTATGACAAAAATGAAAGCAAAGCCCTTTCTGAAATGGGCGGGAGGTAAAACTCAGCTACTTCCTACCATTGATTCATTCTTGCCCGATACTTTTCGGGGCGAGGATGATATAACCTATATTGAACCGTTTGTGGGTGGAGGAGCAATGCTTTTCTATATGTTGCAAAGATATCCTAACATAAAAAGGGCAGTAATCAATGATATCAATCCTCATCTCATAAAAACTTATAGTGTTATTAGGGATGAACCATACTTATTAATAGAGTTCTTAAATAACCTTCAGAATCAGTTTAAAGCATTAAAAGATTATAACAGTCAGAAAGAACTCTATCTTGATATTAGAAAACATTTCAATAATCAAATGTTGACAGGTATTGAAGAAGCCGCATATATGATATTCCTAAATCGGACCTGCTTTAATGGTCTCTATCGAGAAAATTCAAAAGGTGGATTCAATGTGCCGTTTGGGCGGTACTCTAATCCGACAATATGTGATGAAGATTTGATACTTGCCGACAGTGAGTTTTTGCAGAAAGTTGAAATATTGAGTGGTGATTTCAAACACACAGCGGAACATATAAATGGATACACTTTTTTTTATTTCGATCCTCCCTACCGTCCTCTTGATGCAACATCAAGTTTTAATTCTTATGTAAAGGAGTCGTTTGGTGATAGTGAGCAGATCCGGTTAAAGGAGTTCTATTCAGAACTCACGGCCGGAGGATGCTATGCGATACTCAGTAATTCAGACTGTAAAGGCCGTAATGCAGACGATGATTTCTTTGACAGACTTTATGCAGACTTCTTTATTGAACGAGTTTATGCAAAAAGGTGCATTAACGCTAATGCAGCGAAACGAGGAACTTTAACCGAATTACTAATAAGAAATTACGAACGCTATCAAGGAAAGGCCTTGAATATCTTTAATATATAGAGTCATGTCAGACAGATTTTCAGATTTTATGAAACCATTAAAGGAAACCCATTTTTCGCTTAAAGATTATGTGGATTTTCCCAAGGTAGCAGCTAACGTGGAAGCCATTTCAATAAAGCTTAACCAGCTCAATTATCTGATTGGACAAGAAGATATAGCTGCGGCTGTTAAACGTCTATGGGATGAGAATCCTAAGGTGTTCTCTGTATTGGAAGTGCTTATTGCAGTCAGGGCAAAGGACAAGAAGAAAGCCATTGATGCTTATGGCAACATCCACTTAGTAAGCGATTACTTCTCGTCTCCGGAACAGGTGACAATATTCCTTAATGAAACCGGCCTCACCGAGGTTTTCCAAAAGAAACAAATCAAGAATCTTGTTGATTATGTCTTTGGTGTTGAAGTCGGCCTGGATTCCAATGCCCGCAAGAATCGTGGAGGCCATATAATGGAAGGACTTGTCGCTAATATCCTCACACTAAACGGCGTCTCATTCGAGCAGGAAGTTTATTATACAGAATTCCCTGAGATAGTTAAGGCTTTAGGTGCTGATAACAAACGTTTCGATTTTGTTATACGGACACCAGAAAAGACGTATCTTATCGAGGCGAATTTTTACACCGGGGGTGGTTCAAAACTTAATGAGGTTGCGCGCTCTTACTCCGAACTTGCACCGAGGATAAACGCGGTTCCCGGTTTTGAATTTGTCTGGATTACCGACGGCATAGGTTGGGAGTCAGCCCGCAACAAGATAGAAGAAGCTTTTACCCATATTCCCAGTGTGTATAATCTCACTAATATTTCTGAATTTATTGCAAGGCTAAAGTAAAATGGCGAGAGATATTCCTTGGAAGAAAATATTCGATGATTATAACATTTATAATCATGATTTTGAAGCAGGTCCATATATACTTACTGCCGATGACATAAAAAAAGCCGTTGGTAGTTTTCAAAGTACCTCAGATAGAGAAGTTCGTACTCTATGCAAACAAGACACACGTAAGAGTAGACCGACTGTATTTAAGGAGAATGGATTGTTCATTTTACCTAAGAAAAATGGCTCGTACTATATCCTCAAAGGAGAAGGATACGTCGAACTACCGGAAATTGAAACTCCAATAGAGAACTATAATAAGAAGTTATCTTTTGATCTTGAATCCTCATTGGTCGGAGAATCTGAAATGCAATTTGTCGATTTTGCTTATGCTAACTCATTAATCAGAACATTTATGAATGACGAATCGTTGGTACTGACGATTCGAGGACGCAAATATACTCCGACATTCTCTTTTAAAGTAGGAAACCATAGCCTTTCAGTTGAAGGTGTACAAACTGAGGTTGACGCAGGATATGAAGGTAAGAACTCAATTGTACTTGTAGAAGCAAAGAATTCAAAAGCCAAAGATACTATTATCCGTCAATTGTACTATCCTTATAGACAATGGAGTATTAATACAACTAAGCCTATAAAAACGCTTTTCTTTAAAAAGACAATAATTAATGGAGAAAATATCTTCAATTTATGGTTGTTTGAGTTTACAAATAAAGAGGATTATAACTCTATTAAATTAATCCGTTCAGGAAGATTCCGCATAGTATGATACAATCATTCTATAAATCAGACAATCGAGATTTCACCATTGTACATGGTGACTGTTTCGATGTGCTCCCGCAGTTTGATTTTAAGTTTGATATGATCTTCGCAGACCCGCCCTATTTCCTTTCAAACGGAGGCATAAGTTATCAGGCCGGAAAGGTAGTATGTGTTGACAAAGGCGAATGGGATAAAGGTGGCTCTCCAGAATCTATCATGGAATTTAACCGCAAATGGCTATCTTTATGTCGAGAAAAACTGAAAGACAATGGAACCATTTGGATTTCCGGTACTTACCATAATATCTTTTCAATAGCGAATGTCCTAACAGAACTTGGCTACAAGATACTTAATGTAATTACATGGGTAAAGACTAACCCGCCTCCTAATATCTCACGCCGATTTTTTACATACTCGACAGAGTTCATCATTTGGGCGCGTAAGTATCCTAAAATACCACATAAGTATAATTATAAACTTATGAAGGTAATAAATGACGGCAAACAAATGACTGACGTATGGCGGCTTCCGGCAATTGGACGCTGGGAGAAGTCATGCGGTAAGCATCCCACGCAAAAGCCATTGGCTCTCCTCGCTCGCATCATTCTGGCAAGTACGGACGAACATGATTGGATTCTTGATCCGTTTACTGGTTCATCAACTACAGGCATCGCTGCAAATATATGTAGACGACGTTTCCTTGGAATAGATAAAGAAGAACAGTTTATAAGATTGTCCAAATCAAGGCGCCTCGAGATAGATAATCCTCAAATTATGTTAAATTATACGGGAAAACTAAAAGATCTATCGTTTACGCTAATGGAGCAATCTGCAAATGAACCGGCTGTGATTTTTGGCGAAGATCTCCCATTCTAAACATAGTTTCATTTTTCAGTGTAAAAATTTCCGTTTAGGGATTTGGAAAATTAAACCATAACGCTTAACTTTGCGTTATAGAATTGCAGAGGCAAAAGAAAAATCACCACATCAAAGTTGATTGGGAAACTCATCAAAAAAATATGAAATACCGAGACACGCCCGGCGCCCAATGGCGGGCCTCGATTCCCTTCCGGGGGAAAGGCATTTATGCCCGGAGGATTACAAAGGACGCTGAGGCACTCAAATCCTGTCTATCGGAGTTTCATCACATCCTTTGGTGTGGTTTATATAACAACCGGGGCTGAACAAATCCTGATTTGTTCAGCTCCGGTTGCTGTGTGTTTATAGCTTACCGATAGTCGGCGAAGCGCATCTGCAGGCGCTTGCGGGCAAAGAAGATGCGGCTCTTTACCGTGCCTAACGGGAGTTGCATTTTTTCAGCGATTTCATTGTACTTGTAGCCGGCAACGTGCATGGAGAATGGTATGCGGTAGCTGTCGGGGAACGTGTTGATCACCGCGGTTATTTCGTTTACGCCGTACGACTCTTCGGGTGTCTCCAGTCCTGAATCCTGTGAAAGGTTGAGGTGGTAGAGGTTTTCGGTCTGGTCGATGACCGTAGCGCAGCGTACCACACGGCGGTAGTTGTTGATGAAGATATTGCGCATAATCGTAAACACCCAACCTTTGAAATTGGTATTGTCGAGATATTTCTCTTCGTTGTCGAGAGCCTTCAGTGTGGTGTCCTGCAGCAGGTCGCGCGCAGCTTCGCGGTTGGAGGTGAGCATATATGCAAAATTAAGCATATTGTCCTGAAGGTTCATGAGCTTGTTTTGAAATTCCTTTGATCCCATAGTCGTATATATTAGGTGAGTCGAACGTTTTTATGCAGTAAATAGTAAATGTGTTCAAGTATATCGGATAGTTGAACTATAACAAATATACATTTTTCCAAATGATTTCGGAAATTTTGTATGATAAATTAACATTAAATAGTTAAAAGAAAGTCTATTATATAGGTAAAGTGTTTAAAATCAGCGTAATGGCGGTTGCGTGAGATTGTTGCGAAATTGTAATAATGTAACTGTGCGGATGCTGTTTTTGTACGAGAGAGCGATTTTTAGTAACTTCGCGTCAGATTAAGATAACAGGAAACAGACAAATGGCAACATCAGAACTTACTGCAAAAGAAGAATTTCTCCAGCTGTTGCGCTCAACGGAGCGTCCGGGAGTGGAGGATGCGATTGAATACATAGACCAGCTCGGTTTTTTTACGGCGCCGGCATCGGCGGGACATCATCTCAACACTGAGGGCGGACTCGTGGAGCATTCCGTCAACACCTGCAAGGCGGCGCTTAAGGTGTGGGAAGGGATGAAGGAGATCGAGCCGACTCTGGAGCGCGAGGTGACTCGCGACAGTGTGATAATAGCAGCCCTTCTCCACGACATCTGCAAGAGCGACATCTACGTGCGCAGTGTTAAAAAGCGCAAGAACCGTCTGGGGCAGTGGGAAGATTCGGAAGGTTATAAAGTGTCGTATAAGAATTTCCCGATGGGACACGGCGAAAAATCGGTGGTGCTGGCGCTGTGCAGCGGCATAGAGCTTAGCGACGCCGAGATGCTTGCCATCCGGTGGCACATGGGAGCCTGGGGCATTAATCTGAACAGTTTTGAGGACGTGCGCAATTACGATACCGCCCACAAACTTTATCCGCTCGTGGCGATTATCCATACCGCCGATACTCTCGCCGCCGCTATAATGGAACGGACGGGCGAGGAGCTCGACGATGACTGAGACAGGCAGCGATTCAGATACCCAACGTTTTTTTGAGACGTTCAACGGCGGCTTCCGGAGTCGGTTCGGAAGCGAGACATTTGATAAAGAGCGAGCCGACGATTGCTCCTGAGCTGTAGGCGAACGCATCGGAAAGCGTGGAGTGGTTGGAGATACCAAACCCTATCAGACGGCGGTGGCGCAGCCCGAGACTGTCGACGTGGCGGAAATAATCGGTCTGCCCGCGGCTGAAACTATCGCGCGTACCCGTGGTAGCGGCGGCGGAGACCATGTAGATGAAGCCGTCGCAGTTCTCGTCGATCAGCCGGATGCGTTCGTCGGATGTTTCCGGTGTTATCAGCATAATCATGGGAATTCCGTAACTGCGGCAGAGGTGCCGGAAGTCGCGCATGTAATCTTTGAACGGAAGGTCGGGGATTATCATGGCGTCGATTCCGATTTCGGCGCAGCGGCGGAAGAGCCGTTCAATGCCGTACTGCATGATCACGTTGAGGTAGCCCATCAGTACTATCGGCAAGCTTGGCACCGAAGGCCGTACCTGTTCAATCTGTCCGAGCAGAAGGTCAAGGGTCATACCCTGACGCAGAGCTGCGGTTGAGCTGTCCTGGATTGTCGGGCCGTCGGCCATTGGGTCGGAAAACGGAATTCCGGCTTCCACCATGTCGATTCCGCCGTCGGCGAGAGCTTTTATCACTTCGCCCGTTGAGTCGCGGGACGGATATCCGCAGGTGAAGTATACTGAAAGTATTGAGGATTGCTTTTTGAGGAAAAGCGTGTCGATTCTGTTCATAATTTTCTGATTTTAGAGATAAATGAGGCAAGGAGCGGGATGTCTTTTATTCCTGGAGCGGTCTCAAACCGGCTGTTGAGGTCGATTCCGACAAGGTTTGAAGAGCGGATGAGGGCTATTCCGCCGGCATCGTACGGTGAGATTCCACCGCCGAGCATAAATGGGGTGCCGCAAGGATAAAAGCCGAGGATGTTCCAGTTGAATTTCATGCCGGTTCCCCCGCGGGAAGGCGATTTTCTGTCGAGAACAATCCTGTCGGCCGCATCGGCATATTCCGGCGCAGTCCGCAGGTCGGCTGCGCCGGCGATTCCTATCGCTTTCCACACTTCAAACCCGAGTCCGCGGAGACTGCGGCAGAATTCCGGCGATTCGTCTCCGTGGAGCTGTACGGCCGAGAGATTGTAGAGTTGTGCCGTTGATATTATGTCCTCGGCGGAAGCGTTGACAAACACACCGGCGAATTTTACTTCCGGAGGTAGTACAGCAGGGTCGAGACCGGAGGCGCAGCGGGGCGACGGACTGTGGAAAATGAGGCCGAGCCAGTCGGGACGGAGGGCGGTTGCGAGCCGGATGTTGGCGGCGTCGGTCATTCCGCAGATCTTGATTTCCAGTTTATTCATATTCCAAAAATTTTCTCAGCGCTTCTGCCGGATTTTCATGTTTCATGAACCGTTCGCCTATAAGGAATCCGGAGAATCCGTTATCTCTGAGCTGCTCAACCTGTCTGAGAGAGGTGATTCCGCTCTCAGCAATCTTAACGACTTTCTGCGGAAGAGCTGCCGCAACGCGGGTACAGAACATAGGGTCGGTGCGGAAAGTCGTGAGATCGCGGTTGTTGACACCAACCATGTCGATACCGTCGCAATATTTGTCGAGATCGGCGTCGTTGTGGACTTCAAACAGTATCTCAAGGTCGAGTGAGTGTGCGTAGGCGGTAAAGTCGGCGACTTCCGCTGAGGTGAGTATGGCGGCTATCAGCAGCACGGCATCGGCCCCGCATACCCGGGCTTCGGCAATCTGATTACGCGAGATTATGAAATCCTTTCTAAGGACAGGGATAGCCGGTACAGCCTCGCGGGCCGCCATGAGGTCGGTAAGTGCACCCCCGAAGAAAACCGTGTCGGTAAGCACAGAGCAGGCGGCGGCTCCTGCGCCACGGTATCCGCTGACCACGTCGGCCGCCAACGCGAGAGGATGGATTTCGCCGCGCGACGGTGAACGCCGCTTGAATTCTGCGATTATGCCGTAAGGGTCGCAGACAAGTGCCTTTTTCATGGAAATGACCGGACGTGTGGCCGAGGAGGGATCGGTTTCTCCGGTGAGGCGTATGGCGGCGTCGACTTCAATGCGTTTTTCCGCTACTATATTTTTGAGAATATTTTCCATTTAATCAGCTGTTTAATTCGACGAATTTGCGGAATGAGGCAATGGCGGCGCCCGACCGGATGCTTTCGCGGGCTTGCTCGATGGCGTCGGTAATCGATATGTCAGGACGGAGAGTCCGGATGGCGAATGCGGCATTTGTCACCACGCAGTTTTCCTGGGCTTCTCCGGCTCGGCCTTCGAGCACGGCGTCGAATATTTTCGCGGCGTCGGCCACGGTATCGCCTCCGCTCAGATCCTCTTGCCGGGCTGCGGGTAATCCGAGAGCGGCCGGTGTGAGAACGGATTCTCCTTCCGGGCCCATGACTTTGAATGGCGACGTGAGTGAAATCTCGTCGTAGCCGTCGAGCGAGTGAACAATAGTGCAGCTGATGCCTTCATTTTCGGCTATGTAGTTGTAAAGACGCATCAGCTTGAGGTTGTAGACCCCAAGAAGCTGGTATTTGGGAAGGGTAGGGTTGACGAGCGGTCCGAGCATATTGAAGAAGTTTCTGACGGCGAGCGCCTTTCTGACAGGGGCAACGCTTTTCAGAGCCGGACTGAAAAAAGGAGCATGGAGATAGCATACTCCGCTTTCTTCGAGTGAGCGGCGCAGGCGGTCAGTGTCGGCTGAAAACTTCACCCCGTGGTGTTCGAGCACGTTGCTCGCACCGGAAACCGAGCTTGCGCCATAGTTGCCGTGTTTTACGACTTTATGCCCGGCGCCGGCTACCACGAAGCATGTTGCCGTAGATATGTTGAACGTGTTTTTGCCGTCGCCTCCGGTGCCCACAATGTCTATTGCGTCGGGTTCGCCCAGGTCTACGGGAAGACGGCGTTCGAGCAGCGCGTCGCGGAAGCCGGTAAGCTCTCCAAGAGTTATGCTTCGCATCAGAAAGACTGTCATAAAGGCTGCGAGCTGAGCGTCATTATAACGGCCGTCGGCTGTGTTGAGGAGTACGTCGCGGGCCTCTTCGCGGCTCAGACTTCTGTGGCTGAACAGTTTATAAAGTATATTTTTCATCTGTGGTGTATAAAGTTCTTAATGATGGTGATACCTTCAGGCGTAAGAATTGATTCGGGGTGAAACTGAACGCCGCGCACGTCGTAGTCGCGATGTCTTACAGCCATTATTTCGCCGTCGGGGCTAAGGGCCGTGGTCTCAAGGCAGTCAGGCAGACTGTTGCGGTCAATTACCCAGGAATGGTAACGTCCTACTTGAAATTCGCGTGGAAGTCCGGCGAAAATGTAATCGTCGGCTACTATACGGCACGATGTGCTGACCCCATGGTAAACTTCGGAGAGATTACGAAGCCTGGCACCGAAATTTTCGCCGATTGCCTGATGTCCGAGGCAGATGCCGAGAACGGGTTTTACTGAGGCGTATCTCTGCAGCAATTCCGGCAGGATTCCCGCTTCGGAGGGGATTCCCGGGCCTGGAGAGATTATGATTTTACTGTAGGTCTCTACTTCCGGCAGGGTTATGCGGTCGTTGCGCCTTACGATGAAATCGGCGCCGAGTTCGCGCAAGGCGTGGGCTATATTATATGTAAAGGAATCGTAGTTGTCGAGCAGAAGAATTTTCATATCTTAAGGCCGTTTTAAGTTATTATTTACCGAATTCGGCGGCATACGCAATGGCTTTGTTCAGCGCCCCGAGCTTGTTGCGGGTCTCCTGAAGCTCGTTTTCGGGAACAGAACGGGCTACGATTCCTGCTCCGGCCTGACTGTAGAGCCGTTTGCCGTGGCTGAGGAAACTGCGGATTGTTATCGCCTGATTTATGTCGCCGTTAAAGCCGAGATACCCTATGCACCCGCCGTAGACTACGCGACTGTGAGGTTCGAGGCTATTGATTATCTGCATGGCACGTACTTTCGGGGCGCCGCTCAGAGTGCCCGCCGGAAAGGTGTCGGCAAACAGACGGTAATGGTCGGCGCCCTGTGGGAGAACTGCCTTGACGCGCGATACCATGTGGATTACGTGGGAATAGAACTGTATCTCCTTGAGGAAATCAATGGAAACCTTTCCACCGCAGCGACTGAGGTCGTTTCGGGCGAGATCAACGAGCATTATGTGTTCGGCATTCTCTTTTTCGTCGGAGAGCAGGGCACGGGCAAGTTCATGGTCACGTTCATCGTCGCCGGTGCGTCGGAATGTCCCGGCAATGGGGTCGATAAACGCCTGATTGCCTGAAATACGCAGATGTGTTTCCGGCGAGGATCCGAACACCTTGAATCCCCCGAAGTCGAAATAGAACAGATACGGAGAAGGATTTATGCTCCGTAAGGCTCTGTAGACGTTGAAGTCGTCTCCTCGAAACCCGATGGAAAAACGCCGTGACGGAACGATCTGGAATATGTCGCCCCGGCGGGCGTGGGCTATGCATTTTTCAACAATGGAAATAAACTGACTGTCGGTCAGGGTAGATTCGAGATCGTCGGACGGAACGAAAGGATACTGGGCCATATCGTTGTTGTGGAGAACGGATATGATTTCCGGGGTATGCCGGCTGTCGCCTTCCGGACAATTCTCCACGATTGTCATCTTGTTGCGGAAATGGTCAACTACAATCAGGATGCGGTAAAGCACATAGCAGATGTCGGGAATGTCGGCGAGCTTTTCTTCGCGGGGCTGAATGCTGATGTCCTCAAAATACCGTACGGCATCGTAGGCGGTGAATCCGAGCAGTCCGTCGGCAACCGAAGGGTCGGCGCCATCTATGGAGAAACTGCGGATATAGTTTCCGAGTTCTTTCACAACATCGGTTCCGGAACAAATATCCTTTACGGTTTCAGAACCGCCGGGATAACTGAGGAAAATCTTGCCTCCGGCTACTTTGAAATGCCCTATCGGGTCTACGCCGATAAGTGATGTCGCGTTGTGCTGGGCGTGGTAGTCGGAGCTTTCGAGAAGAGCCGACTGAGGAAACAGGTCGCGTATTTTCAGATATATGCCTACGGGAGTCTCGAGATCGGCCGGAATCACGTGGCGGTATTGGGTGATCTTATTCATTTTGTCAGAGATATTTGAGGTAAGTATGAAGGTCTTTGTCGCCGCGTCCGGAGAGATTTATTACCACGGTATCGTCCGGTCTGAATTTTTTCCGGCGGAGCACTGCCAGGGCGTGGGCACTCTCGAGAGCCGGTATGATGCCTTCCACGCGGGTAAGTGTCAGTGCGGCGTCGAGCGCCTCTGTATCGGTTACGGCAAGCACCTCGGCGCGCCCCGATGTCGCGAGAAAAGCGTGGAGCGGGCCGATGCCGGGATAATCGAGGCCGGCCGATATGGAATAGGGTTCAACAATTTGTCCGTCGGTGGTCTGCATGACCAGAGTACGGGCACCGTGGATTATTCCCTCCGAGCCGACATGGATTGTGGCGGCAGTCTGACCGGTACCGATTCCCTTTCCCGCTGCCTCGGCGGCGATAAGGCGAACGGTGGGTTCGTTAATGAAATGATAGAAAGCTCCGGCGGCGTTGCTGCCACCTCCCACGCATGCAATCACGTAGTCGGGAGTCTCACGGCCTATCTTGTCGAGCAGTTGCCTGCGTATTTCCTCCGAAATGACCGACTGAAACCGCGCCACCATCTCAGGGTAGGGATGAGGCCCGACGGTGCTCCCGATTATGTAGAAGCTGTCGGGGTGGCAGCACCAGTCGCGGATGGCCTCATTGGTTGCATCTTTGAGAGTTTTGTTGCCCGACTCGACGGATACGACCTTAGCTCCGAGCATCCTCATGCGCTCCACGTTCGGTTGCTGGCGGGCTACGTCTGTGGCTCCCATATAGACCACGCACTCCATTCCCATCAGAGCGCACACGGTTGCTGTGGCTACGCCGTGCTGTCCGGCTCCTGTTTCTGCGATAATTCGCGTTTTTTTCATCCTTTTAGCCAAAAGAGCAGAGCCTATGGCATTATTTATTTTGTGGGCGCCTGTGTGGTTGAGATCCTCGCGCTTGAGATACACGTTTGTGCTGTAAAGGCGACTGAGATTTTCGGCATGATAGAGTGGCGACGGGCGTCCTACGTAGTCGCGCATCAGACGGCTGAATTCGGTCTTGAAATCCGGGTCGTCGGCATAGCTGTAGAAGGCCCGGCGCAGATTCTCCACGTTGGAGTGAAGAATCTCGGGGATATAGGCTCCCCCGAATTCTCCGTAGAATCCATCGTCGTCAACTGGAAGCGGTGATTTGAATGTTGTCATAGTTGAAAGTAGAAAATGAAAAACGGCCACCGATGAAATCGATGGCCGTCGTGAATCTATAGCTTAATATCTTAATAATTATCCTTGAAATGAGAACAGGAATCATTGCCATCGGTGAAAGTAACCGATGCGCCACCAATAATTATTGTTATTGAAAAGGCTGTTCATACGAGTTTCTCTTGTTCTGTAGCTGCAAAACTATCACTTAATTTTTAAATAAGCAAATAATCTGAGCAAAAAAATGAAATTTCGAGGAAAATTATTGATGACCTACTCTCAACTGGCAAGTGCAAAATTATAGATTTGTCGGAAGAATACACATAT
>ERZ779889.728-NODE-728-length-39252-cov-4.453504_pt1 | contig 39252 bp, 38 predicted proteins | sample MGYA00511030_ERZ779889 | MGnify/ENA primary metagenome ERZ779889 (study PRJEB29588, sample SAMEA2160616) | human gut metagenome | biome: human gut; feature: human-associated habitat; material: faeces | place: Denmark | collected 2008/2010 ... | reverse complement strand
CACGGCACGGATTCGGCTTCAAGGGCAGGGTGGCCATCAAGAACAACGTCACCAACTGGGGTTCATGTTCCTCGAAAGGCAATATCAACCTCAACATGCGCCTGGTCCTCCTGCCAGAGCGCCTGCAGGACTATGTCATCCTCCATGAACTCTGCCACCTGCGCCATCAGAATCACGGCCCGCAGTTTCACGCCCTGCTGGACTCCCTGCTCGGCGGCCGGGAAAAAGAACTGCAACGGGAGCTTCACGAATGGAAAATCCGCTGAACCAGTCTTTTCTCCTCGTTGGATTTTCATGTTCCGGTGGAGAGTGAGACGGAATCAGAAACGATAACCGATGCCGGCGGTAAGTCCGCCATATAAAGAACCGTACTCGATACGGCCATACAGCTTTCTTCCGACGGTAAGACCTATCAGACACAGGTCCGGAGCGAAAACCGCTTTGGTGATATAAGCCGGAGACTCGACATACTCCGAGAATGCATTCGTATGAACTATGCCGACACCGGCACCGACGGCCGAATACATCCTGACCCACTTGCGGTTGAGCCAATAGAACTTTACCCGGACTGTCACGGATGTCATACCGAATTGCTCCGTGTACGCATACTGGCCCGTATCCTCATACTTCATGGACATTCTGTAATCCGAATAATTGACGGCAGCTCCCACATTGAGCCAACTCAGAAAATTATACCCGTATTCGGCACGGAGGTTGGGAACCACCCTCATCTTCCCAGAAGGCTCCACGGACACAACCGGCTCCGGGTCATTGCCGAGCATGTCATCCACCAGCGCGTCCCCTATCTTGCCGAGCCCGACAAGTCCTTTGGCAATACCCATGTATGCATACATCATACACGCTGTAGGGAAACCCACACTGACATCCACCTCATGCGTACCGGTATAATCGACCCACTTGGGATGATGATCTGACTCAGACTGCGAGAACAGAGGGAAAGTGGCTGATACTAGCAGAAAAAGAAGCGCATACAATTTTTTCATACATTCTTAAGGTTAATAAACTTCAACAAATTTAACAAAACAAATTTAACAAAACAAATATCGCTTATCTTTGCAGGCAGGAAAAGAGGGGTGCCTCACGAGGCGTTGCCCGGAGGCTGAGATTACACCCGTCGAACCTGATACGGTCAGTACCGTCGTAGGGACTTTTCGAGTGCAAGGCTCTTCCGCCGCACATCAGCGGCATCTCTCCATTCCGGATATATTTTGAGATATGAGCTTTCAAGTACAGTTTATCACCCATTTCACGGAGACCATCTCCTACCTGGACTCCGTGCGCATCGCCCTCGAAGGGGGGTGCCGCTGGATACAGCTGCGCATGAAACACGCAACGGAGGCAGAGGTGCGGGAGACCGCCGGGAAGACCCTGCCTCTCTGCAGGCAGTACGGCGCGACGCTTATCCTGGACGACCACGTGGAGCTGGTCCGGGAGACCGGAGCCGACGGGGTACACTTAGGACTGACCGACATGCCGGTGGCCGAGGCCAGGAAGATTTTACCCAAGGAACAATATATAATAGGAGGCACCGCGAATACCCTCGATGACATCCGCCTGCACGCCCGGGCGGGAGCGGACTACATCGGCTGCGGCCCGCTGCGCTTCACCACGACGAAAGACAAGGACAAACTGGCCCCCGTCTTGGGCATAGACGGCTACCGTAGGCTGATGGACGGGATGCGGCTGGAGGGCATAACCCTGCCGGTGGTGGGCATCGGAGGCGTCACGGTGGAGGACATCCCCGCGCTGGCCAGAGCCGGGCTGAGCGGCATTGCCCTGAGCGGCAGCATCCTGCGGGCAGACAACCCCGTAGAGGAGATGATGAGGGTCATGGCTGCCGCCGCCTCGGTGACATTGGAATGAGAGCACATCTGAAAGAAAATAATTTTACCTCAATATGAACAACGACAACATCAGAATCACTTATCCGGACTCGGAGAAAGTCTACATGCAGGGCTCGCTCCATCCGGACATGAAAGTGGGCATGAGGAAAGTGAGCCTCACTCCCACAGTGACCGTCAAGGACGGGCAGAAGGTCATGACGGAGAACCCTCCCGTCTACATCTACGACACCAGCGGACCGTACAGCGACCCGTCTGCGGACATTGACCTGCGCCGCGGCCTGCCACGGCTCCGCGAGAAGTGGATCCTGCAGCGTGAGGTGGAGCAGCTGCCTCAGGTCTCTTCCGAATACGGACGCGAGCGTCTGGCCGACAAATCGCTTGACCATCTGCGCTTCGAGCACATCCGTCTGCCCTACAGAGCCAGGAAGGGCTCGCAGATAACCCAGATGTACTACGCCAAACAAGGTATCGTCACCCCGGAGATGGAATACGTGGCCATCCGCGAGAACATGAACTGCAAGGCCCTGGGCATCGAGACCCATATCACCCCCGAATTCGTGCGCGACGAGATAGCAGCCGGACGGGCAGCCCTCCCGGCCAACATCAACCATCCCGAGGCAGAGCCGATGATCATAGGCCGGAACTTCCTCGTGAAGATCAACACCAATATCGGCAACTCCGCCACCACCTCGACCATCGAGGAAGAGGTAGAGAAGGCCGTATGGAGCTGCAAATGGGGCGGAGACACCCTTATGGACCTCTCCACCGGAGACAATATCCACGAGACCCGCGAGTGGATCATCCGCAACTGCCCCGTACCCGTAGGCACAGTGCCCATGTACCAGGCGATGGAGAAGGTACGCGGCAGGGCCGAGAAACTGACCTGGGAGCTGTTCCGCGACACACTGATAGAGCAGTGCGAGCAGGGAGTGGACTATTTCACCATACACTGCGGTATCCGCCTGAAAAACGTACACCTGGCCGACAGCCGCCTGTGCGGAATGGTCAGCCGCGGAGGCAGCATCATCGCCTCATGGTGCCTGGCACACAACCGCGAGAGCTTCCTCTACGAGCATTTCGACGACATCTGCGACATCTGCGCACAGTACGATGTGGCCCTGTCGCTCGGTGACGGCCTGCGTCCGGAGCCATCCGTGACGCCAACGACGCGGCCCAGTTCGCCGAGCTGGACACCATGGGCGAGCTGGTAGAGAGGGCGTGGGCAAAGAACGTACAGGCTTTCATCGAAGGTCCCGGCCACGTGCCCATGCACAAGATAGCCGAGAACATGCAGCGGCAGATAGAGAAATGCCACAATGCCCCCTTCTACACCCTCGGCCCCATCGTCACCGACATAGCCCCCGGCTACGACCACATTACCAGTGCCATAGGAGCCGCACAGATAGGCTGGCTCGGCACCGCCATGCTCTGCTACGTGACCCCCAAGGAACATCTGGCCCTGCCCAAAAAAGAGGATGTGCGCGTCGGGGTCGTCACCTACAAGATCGCGGCCCACGCCGCCGACCTGGCGAAAGGCCATCCCGGAGCCCAGGTAAGGGACGATGCCCTGAGCAAGGCACGCTTCGAATTCCGCTGGAAAGACCAGTTCAATCTCAGCCTCGACCCCGAACGGGCCCTCGAGTACTACAAGGAGGCCAACCACGTGGGCGGCAAGTACTGCACCATGTGCGGCCCCAATTTCTGCGCCATGCGCATAAGCAGCCAGCTGAGAGACTGCGGAGTCTCGACAGAAGGCGAGGAAGTATCACAGAATCAAACAATTTAAATCCATAAAACAATGATTGAGACAAAAGTATCCAGAGGTATCATCAGTACCTATTTCGACAAACTACAGGACTGCCTCGAGCTGGACGCCGCCATCGTGGGCGGAGGTCCCTCGGGAATTGTAGCCGCATACTATATGGCCAAGGCCGGACTCAAGGTAGCCCAGTTCGACCGCAAGCTGGCCCCCGGCGGAGGAATGTGGGGAGGAGCCATGATGTTCAACCAGATCGTAATCCAGGAAGAAGCCATGCACATCGTGCGCGACTTCGAGATCAACCACACTCCCTACGGAGACGGCCTCTACACCATGGACTCTGTCGAGAGCACCTCTTCCCTGCTCTATCACGCCGTACACGCTGGAGCCCGCATCTTCAACTGCTACTCGGTCGAGGACGTGATATTCAAGGACAATAAAGTCAGCGGAGTGGTGGTCAACTGGACTCCCGTCCTCCGCGAGGGGCTGCACGTGGACCCGCTGAACATCCTGGCCAAGGTCGTAGTGGACGGCACGGGACATGACAGCGAGATAGCAGCCACCGTCGCCCGCAAGAACGGCATCCGTCTGGCCACCGAGACCGGCGGAGTCATCGGCGAGCGCTCCCTTGACGTAGCTTCAGGCGAGCAGGAAGTGGTAAACGGCACAAAGGAAATCTATCCCGGCCTCTACGTCTGCGGCATGGCCGCCTCAGCCGTTTCCGGCACCCCCCGCATGGGGCCCATATTCGGCGGAATGCTCCTCTCAGGCAAGAAAGTCGCCGACGAGATCATCGCCCGCCTTAAGAAGTAATTTAGATTTTTTCATACAGATAAGGAGGTGTGTCGAAATGAAAATTTTGGCACACCTCCTTATAGTTACATCTTACATCCACATTACTTGAGAGCCGCAATTTCCTCCGGAGCGAGAACCAATAGTTGCGCCTAAGAACTTACAATCAGCATATTGCCAACCGCCGGAATCTGGCCGACAAGGCCGCGATGTCATGGTCCTGCCTGAAAGGCTCCCATAGATAGCCCAGGACAGCAGCACCTCCGAAGCCGGTCTCCTCGAGCAGCCTGATATTGTCAGGGCATACTCCGCCCAAGGCGAAGACCCGTCCCCAGTCAACAGACCGGCAGTCCCCGTTTCCCTGATCTCTCCCGGACAATTCTCCGTCAGAAGACATTCCTGCCATAGGTCCGGCCGTCCCGGCAGAACAGGCAGCAATTCTCCGCCGTATTTCTTCCAGCGAAAACCGGGAAACGTAGCCACTCTTGGAAATACTGTCGAATATCGGGCTCAAAAACATGTAGTCACAGACAGAACTGTACTGCGACAGTTCCGCGATACTATGGCACGAGCGGCTGACCATACCGCCGAACCCGTCCGGAACCGACGGATTCCTGCTGTTCAGATGCACGCCTCCCACACCGAACCGGGCAGCCAGTTCATGATGGTCATGCAGGGAGATACGACTGTACAGCGCTGCAGGAATATGCTCCAGCAGACGGGCGATACTGTCCGACCCGGCAGCCGGCTTTCTCACATGCACTCTCCATGCCCCTGCTTCCAGCAGAGCCGTAACAGCCTCCGCCTCTCCGGGCAGAAAATCAGGAGCGGATATCACTATAATTCTCATCGCCTACCATTATCTGCCTGCAAATATCTGCAATTTTCCGCCATTTCAATAATTTTAGTTTTTTTGCGTAAACGCAACAGCACTTGACATATGAAGCGACTGACATCTCTTCCCATTCTGATTATACTGACCTTATATAGCAATGGACACTTTCGATTCCGCATATATTTTCTTAGACCACGGTCTCCGTCTCTGGAACAGCATGGACTCAACAGACCGCTCACACAATGACTACTTCACCATCTACAGCATATATTCCTGTCTTGGAATCTACGAGATATCCACAGGGCTCAACTACGAGAATGCCATCGCGCACTTCCTGAACGGGATGCGGACAGCCCTCAGCCACGGTGACTACAGCAACTACGCCGTACTGGGTTCAAATCTCACACGGGCCTTTGTCCTGCGCCGGGACACCTCAGGACTGCGGTACGCCAAGGAGATCTACGGACTGGAGACAAGACTGGATGACCCGTATATCAAGCACATAGGAGCATCAGTCTGCGCCAAGATGCAGAATGGCTTACAATAGACACTTCCAGTAGCCGACTCATTATCTCTGCACGCCCCAACCTCAGTTTTGAGGAACGTTCCGGTGCCACAGTGACAATCACTGCTGATGACAGTACGATGTTCCAGATTACAGCCACGCAGGATCCGCTTCAGGTATATACTGGCGGCAGTGAAAACAGTGTAGCAGCATACTGGTTCAACAACGAGAAACATATCATGACAGAAACAGGAGGCAATACCATTAACGGCATTCATGTCACTAAAGACGGAACAGTACATCTCACCGGAACAACTTACGGAGCGAAATCCCTTGGTTTCTACTGGAGCAACAGCAGCGGGACAGTGTATACAAACAGAGTCGACGAAGGCTCAGGAAGTGCATTCGATGTATTCGTGGATGAGGAGAATTCCAATATCTACTTCACAACACACGAAGGTTGGACAAACTCAGACGGCGCACAGACATACCAGGCAGCTCTCTGGACCAATATGGAACCGAAAGACGAACCTGAGAGCATGAGCGCAGGAGACATTTATGTCGAAGATGGAAAAGTATATGTAATGTATGACGGATATTACAAAATCAATGACGAAAAAACAGAGCTTGAAATCATCGGTGACGGCAATTACCCCTCATGCATGACTGTCCACAACGGAGACGTGTACGTTGGAGGTTATTATCTGAATACTGACAGATTCTGCCCTGCCTACTGGATTAATGGCAAAGCTTACCCTATTCCTACAGACATCAACTCGCAAATCTACTCCATAAGCGTGGACAGCAACGGAGATGTATATCTGGGTGGAAGTGAAGGTACTGGACGGAGAGACTATAATCATATATTTCGAACAGAACGAGGCAGGAAACACAACTGTCAAATGCTCCATGAACGGTGAGATTATAGACATTTCCGACGGTTCCGCTCCGTCATACGCTCAATGCGGATTCATAATATAACCAGACTCTCACACGTTATTCACTTACCAAAATCACCCCGCAGCGAATACCGTAGGGGGTGATTTTTCATACACAAATCTGCCATACCGGCGCGTCACACATTGTAAAAATGCCGCAGAGGCCCGTGCCCGTGTCCTATGCGGAGAGATGCAGCGGCCTCTATCGCATTATGGACATACACCACAGCGGACTGTACAGCATCCCGCAAAGGATATCCGGCGCCTAGAAACGTTGCAATAGCCGACGAGAGAGTACAGCCCGTACCGTGCAAGTTGTTTGTCAGCACACGTTTGGAAGTGATATGCACAAGTCCGTCCATATCGCAGAGAACATCGGTGGACTCCGAGACAATCATCGACAATGCTGCTCTGCCTTTTGTCTTTTCTGATTCCTCCTCTGCGGAGCCCAATGCCGTGGAAGAGTCTGTGACAGCGGCAGGCAGGTCTCCGCCCTTGACCAGAAATGCACAGTCGTACCGGTCTCTCAGAAACACAGCCGCCCGGTCCATGTCCTCGAGGGAACGTATCCGGAATCCGGCCAGCTTAGAAGCCTCGTCGATATTGGGGGTTATCAGATGTGAGTGCGGAAACACCTTGTCACACAAGGCCTCGACAGCATCAGGAAGAGTAAGGGCATCTTTGCTGGTAGAGACCATTACGGGATCGGTAACTACATACAGCACCGGATGGGCCTCCAACTGCGACGCTATGGCCTCAACTATCGGCACTGTTCCGGTCATCCCTATCTTCACTGCATCTACAGCAAGGTCAGACATAACAGCATCCACCTGAGCTGCCACTACATCTCCGGAGAGATACTCCACAGATGACACTCCCTGCGTATTCTGCACAGTCACAGCTGTCACTGCCGCAGCAGCATAACCGCCGCAGGCCGATATGGCCTTTATATCAGCCTGTATTCCGGCCCCCCCAGACGGATCAGAGCCGGCTATGGACAACACTATCGGATAATCTTTCATAACCCAAAGATACACAAGACTTCCGGAAACTCCAAATACCGGACAGCAATAATAAAAAGTGAATCTTCGATATCCGACACTCAACTCGGACAATTACAACCGCACGGATGGACGGGAAAGATTACATTTCACTGACCGACATTGTCTGTTAGGAATGATGAGCCATTTATCGTGTTCTGAATGCCTTTATCATCACGCAACAAAAGTGTGGACGGCGGCAAAGGGAGCAATTGCCGCAATACGGTGCCGTTGCGGCAGACGGCCGTACCCCAAGTTGCCGTGTCCCAAACGGACGTTGCCGCAAACAATTATGCCAGACGGTCATATCTGATCTACGCATATGCCCGCTTAGGCTCATGTATCGGTGAATGCGGGTTCATAAGCTGTCACTTTCACGATGTCCAGCACACGGCCAGAATATATCTACATCATTATCAACCACATACATTTCAACAACTTGTTGGACCCCTCGCATTTCGCCACATAACTGCCATTTTACCCATAGTCCAGCAGATATCATTTTTAAAATCGCCTGATTGTCAGGAACTTCAACAAGCCATCATTGTTGGACTTCCACAGAAAGATGCTCAATGACCGATAGGGGTTTAAGCAATCTGCACAGGTACAGTTCTGCTCAACAGACGGGCACGACAAGAGATTCCAGGACGCAATAGAGGTGCTGCAAAGAGAGCAACAGGTAAGGGGGAGAAAATAAACAGTGATTTAGGAGAGGAAGCCCGCACTCATAGAGCGGATCTTCTGAGACACTACGCGAGACAACCGCAAAAAAATCCCTGCCACTGAGAATGCGGCAGGGACAATAAATGGTACTGCTGACAGAACTACCAAATGTTGAGAGGACGGCCGGCCACAAGTGAATGTGCGGCATTGCGCACCTTCTCGATAACTGCCTCGTTCTCCACATCGCTGAGAACCTCGTCGATAAGCTCTACGATAGCCTCCATATCCTTCTCTACCAGACCTCTGGAAGTGATGGCGGGAGTTCCTACGCGGATACCGGAAGTAGTGAACGGAGTACGGCTGTCGAAAGGAACCATGTTCTTGTTGACGGTAATGTCAGCACGCACGAGGGTCTTCTCGGCCACCTTACCTGTCAGATCAGGGAACTTGGTGCGGAGGTCGATCAGCATCAGATGGTTGTCAGTACCGCCGGACACGATCTTGTAGCCTCTGTCGATGAATGCCTGAGCCATGGCTGCCGCATTCTTCTTCACCTGCATCTGGTACTCCTTGAACTCAGGCTGCAAAGCCTCGTAGAACGCTACAGCCTTGGCACCGATGCAGTGCTCTAGCGGACCGCCCTGTATGCCCGGGAATACAGCCGAGTTGATCAACTGGGACATCATCTTAATCTGGCCTTTGGGAGTCTTGAGTCCCCAAGGGTTCTCGAAGTCCTTGCCTATGATAATAGCTCCGCCACGGGGACCACGGAGGGTCTTGTGGGTAGTTGTGGTGACGATATGCGCGTACTTTACAGGGTTATCCAGCAGGCCGGCGGCGATAAGTCCGGCAGGATGGGCCATGTCCACCATGAAGATGGCTCCAACCTCGTCGGCGATCTCACGCATTCTCTTCCAGTCCCACTCACGTGAGTAAGCGGAGGCTCCACCTACGATAAGCTTAGGCTTGCACTCCAGGGCTGTCCTCTCCATCTCGTCATAGTCCACACGACCGGTCTCCTCGTTGAGCTTGTAGGCTACAGGATGGTAATTGATACCGGACATGTTTACAGGAGAACCGTGGGTGAGGTGTCCGCCGTGAGCCAGGTCAAGACCCATGAATGTGTCACCGGGCTTCAGGCATGCCATGAACACTGCCATATTGGCCTGCGCGCCAGAGTGAGGCTGCACATTGGCGAACTCAGCCCCGTAGAGTTCCTTGAGACGGTCGATGGCAAGCTGCTCCACCTGGTCCACTACCTCGCAGCCGCCATAGTAGCGGGCTCCGGGATAACCTTCAGCATATTTGTTAGTCAGGCAAGAGCCGAGTGCGGCCAGAACGTTGTCGCTGACAAAGTTTTCAGAGGCGATCAGCTCTATTCCATGAAGCTGTCTGCTCTCTTCTTTCTTGATAAGTTCTGATATTTGCAGATCCTGTTTCATATTGTTTAGTTAAATTGAGTATTCATTTTAACTTTGCGAAAGTACACAAAAATTTACCGTTGACAAAATGTTTAGAAAATTATTGAACAGCGAACTGGGGCGTCCGAACGTAAATGAATATAAGAACCTGTCCAAAAGCCCCATAACAGTCGTATTGGATAATATCCGCAGCCGGCACAATATCGGCTCGGCCTTCCGCACCTGCGACGCTTTCCGCGCTTCCGGAATAGTCCTGTGCGGCATAAGCTCCACAACACCCGCCCCGGAGGTTCACAAATCAGCTCTGGGAGCAGAGTTTTCAGTGGACTGGATCTGGCGACAGGACACCGTGGAGGCAGTCAAGGAACTTAGGGGACAAGGATATACCGTCATAGGCGTGGAGCAGACCGAGAACTCGGTATCCACTGACGATTTCCTGTATGGAAGAAAAACTCTCGACCCTGACGGAAAGTATGCCGTAATATTCGGCAATGAGGTACACGGCATATCCCAGGATGCGGTGGATCTCTGTGACTTCACACTGGAAATTCCACAATACGGCACAAAGCACTCCCTCAATGTCTCAGTAGCGATAGGCATAGTCCTCTACGTCCTGGGGCGCGGACTCCACTAAGGATTCATCAAGTCCGTATTGACAAAACGGATAATGTCATATATCGACTCTATGGCAGCTGCGGCCGGTCCCTCCGGCTCAATAAGCTTGGCCCTGTTGTAGGCATTGATGGCGTCACCCCACAACTCATGCCTGCGATAGATGCCGCCCAGTAGGAACCAGGCCTGAGAGTTCTGAGGTTCAAGCACCAGCAGCCGCTCTATCTCATCCCGTGCATCGTCCAGACGCCCTGCGGCTATAAGTTTCTCTATCTCCGTTATCGTTACCATATTAGACAAGTCCGCTGAATCCCATAAACGCCATTGCCAGGATACCGGCTGTAATCAGGGCGATAGGCGTGCCCTTGAAAGCCTTGGGCACTGACACCAGGTCAAGTTGCTCCCGGATACCCGCAAAGAGCACCATAGCCACTCCGAAGCCCAACGCACTGGATGCGGCATAGACCACGGTCTCGCCAAGATTGAGAAGATGGGCCTCACCTCCAAAAGTGAATTCCTTTGTCACCACGCTGATAGCCACGCCAAGCACGGTACAGTTGGTGGTAATCAGAGGCAGGAATATACCCAATGCCTGATACAGCGAGGGAGATATCTTCTTCAAGATGATCTCGACCATCTGTACGAGGGCTGCAATCACCAGAATAAAGACTATCGTCCTCATAAACGTTATATTCAGGCTGGCCAGAATATAATGGTCTATAAGATATGTGACCAGGGTAGAAAGGGTGATTACGAACACCACGGCGGCTGACATGCCGGTGGCAGTGCTCACCTTGTTGGACACACCCAGGAACGGGCAGATACCCAGGAACTGGGAAAGTACGATATTGTTGACAAATACCGCCGATATGATTATTATCAGATATTCCATAACTTAAGCTTTTTTATTAATCAGTTTTCTGAATATCACCATAAGGTAACCCAGTACAATGAATCCGCCCGGAGCCAGGACAAAGGCCAGCATGCCGTCCCCGCCCTCAGCCAGTTTGATGCCGAAAAACGAAAGATTGCCAAGCAACTCGCGGACCATACCGATGACAGTCAGGGCAAGTGTAAATCCCAGTCCGATACCGATACCGTCGCAGGCCGAATCCAGCGGCGTGTTCTTGTTGGCAAACGCCTCTGCCCTGCCGAGAATGATGCAATTGACCACTATCAGAGGAATAAAAAGTCCCAGAGCGGCATAAAGATCAGGCACATACGCCTGCATGAGAAGCTCAAGGACAGTCACGAAAGAGGCTATGATGACAATGTAGGCCGGAATACGGACCTTATCTGGAATCATCTTGGCCAGAAGGGAAATGAATACATTGGAGAGAATAAGAACGAAAGTGGTTGCGAGTCCCATTCCCATACCGTTTATCGCGGAGGTGGTGGTGCCGATGGTGGGGCACATACCGAGCACGAGGATAAACGTAGGATTATCCTTGATGATGCCGTTGGCTATAATTCTCAGTTTACTCATATTCCGCTATTTTGAAGTGTTGTCCATAATCGTCTGAAATACCCTGTACGCTCTGTCGACAGCATCACAGTACGCTCTGGAAGTGATCGTCGAGGCTGTAATGGCGTCCACATCTCCGCCGTCCTTACGGACACCCAGCTTGAAGGATGCCGGATTCTTGCCGATGAACTGGGAATAAAATGCCGGTTCAGTCATCTTGGCCCCCAGACCGGGTGTCTCCGAATGGGATATGACGGATGTACCGACTATGTTGCCCTCCATGTCGAAACCGACCATAATGTTGATGGTACCGCTGAATCCCTTGGAGGTAAATGACTCTACGGCATATCCCACGGTCTTTCCGTCTTTTCTGGCCGGATACACCGCGATATCCTTGCCGTCAATCTCCACCGACATCTTCTCGGACGACGGCGCATTGTCGAACTCCGGTGTTACCAGAGCGATGGCATTGTTTGTCTTCTTGATCTGCTCCTGGTCTATCTTGCCTTTCGTCAGCACGTATACTCCTCCAAGCAGGGCCGAGCATACAAGGCAGACGAGAAACAGGCATAATACCATGCTGCGAAGTGTGGATTCCTTAGGCATGACTCACCTCCTTCCCGAATCTTGCGGGCTTGATGTATTTGTTGAGTAAAGGTACAATAGAGTTCATAATAAGTATTGCAAACGAAACGCCTTCGGGATACGAGCCGAAGAAACGTATCAGAACAGTGATGATACCGATGCCGACACCGTAGATGACCATTCCCTTTGTCGTCATGGGGGATGTCACATAGTCTGTGGCCATGAAGACCGAGCCGAGCAGGACTCCACCCGTCAGGATGTTGAACAGCGGATCGGTGTACTGCGACGGATCTATAAGCCAGAAAATGCCGGACATCACGGCTACGGTCAGGATGATCGTGACAGGGATGTGCGGCCGGATGACCCTGCGTATCAGCAGGTAGACGAATCCCAGAATTATGGCCAGCGCCGAAGCCTCTCCGGCAGAGCCGCCGGCTCTGGCGAAGAGCATCTGACCATAGCTCAGGTCTGGATTGGCGGAGAGAATCTGCTCCACGGTCTGCCCCTGCGCAAGTCCCTCCTTGATCAATGCCAGAGGAGTCGCACCTGTAACGGCATCCACTCCCGGACGGAACCAGGATGAAGGCACGGTCCAGTCGGTCATAATCACCGGAAAGGATATCAGCAGAAAGACACGGCCTACCAACGCGGGATTGAAGATATTGTGGCCCAGACCTCCGAATGTCATCTTCGCCACTCCTATGGCCACCACAGAGCCTATAACTATCACCCACCAGGGCGCCGTAGGTGGCAGATTGAGGGCCAACAGGACACCTGTCACAGCCGCGGACAGATCGGTGACGGTCACCTTGGTCCGCATCAGATATTTCTGAATGAGGAACTCCACTCCCATGCAGGCTATCACTGCCACCAGCAAAAGCTTGATGGCGGAAAGACCGTAAAAATACACGGCAACCAGCATTGAGGGCGCAAGGGCTATCAGCACATCCTTCATGATCTTCCTTGTGCTCTCATCTCCATGGACATGGGGTGCGGGAGATACTATCAGTTTTCTCATATTCTATTGTGTTTTAATCAATTACTTTTTGGGACGGCTACGCATAACGCGCATGACATCGGCCTTGGCCGTTCTTATATAGTCCAGCAAAGGAATATAGGCCGGACAGGTGAACATGCAGCACCCGCATTCTATGCAGTCATAGACTTTATTGAGTTCCAGATCCTCCATACGGCCTGCACGGGCGAGCTTGTTGAGCAGATAAGGTTCCAGACCCATAGGGCAGGCCTGAACACACTTGCCGCAACGGATACACTCTCCTTCCTCACGACGTCTGGTCTGTTTTTCCGTAAGCAGCAGCAGAGAGGAAGTACTTTTTACTGAGGCTGCGGCCAGATTGGAGACAGCCTTGCCCATCATAGGACCGCCGCTGACAATCTTGGCTGCCTGCTGAGGCACGCCTCCCACAGCTTCCAGTATCTTCTCGAACGGAGTCCCTACCCTCAGACGGAAATTGTGCTGAGTATCCAGACACTCTCCGGTGACTGTCATAACTCCCTCGAACAGAGGTTTGTTCTTCTGAACAGCCTCATATACGGCAAACGATGTGCCGACATTCTGAACCACCACACCGGCATCGATAGGCAGTCCCATGGAAGGTACTTTGCGGCCGGTCACAGCATCGATGAGCTGCTTCTCACCTCCCTGTGGATATTTCTTGCGCAGAGAGACGACTTCTATCTCCGGATATGAAGCGGCCGTCAACTCCCTCATCCTCCTTATTGCCTCAGGCTTGTTGTCCTCGATACCTATATATCCTTTAGTCACCCCCAGGGCCTGCATCATTATACGGGCACCCAGCAGCACTTCCTCTGTATGCTCAACCATCAAACGGTAGTCTGAAGTCAGATATGGCTCGCACTCAGCTCCGTTGACAATAAGGAACTCAGCCTTCTTTCCCGGAGGAGGCGAGAGCTTTACATGAGTCGGGAAAGACGCTCCACCAAGTCCCACTACTCCACAGTCCGCTATTCTTTTTACAATCTCCGACGGGGACATAGTGATGTCCCTGACAATGTCCGGCGTACGGTCTATGGACTCCTCCCACTCGTCACCTTCCACGTCGATAATCACGTGCATCACCGGATTGCCGGCCAGGTCAGCGTATGGCTCTACGGCTGCGACGGTACCAGACACGGAACTGTGGATATTGGCGGAAATAAATCCGGCCGAAGCACCTATCAACTGTCCCGTCCTCACCTTGTCACCTTTCTGCACAAGAGGCTTTGCCGGAGCCCCCAGATGCTGGGACATGGAAATGTACATCCTCTGAGGCAGAGGGAATGTCTCTATCGCTGAGTCTGCGGATATCTTGCAGTCGTGCGGGTGAACGCCACCCATTGAAAATGTACGTCTCATTGCTTGTCTGTTTTTGATTCTTCCACGGGAGCCGCAGCCGGCTTGGGAGGGAAATTCACGGCATGGATGGCTCCGGTAGGGCACTCCGCCACACATTTGCGGCATAGCTTGCATTTATTAAAATCTATATAGGCCAGATTGTTCTCAACTGTTATGGCGCCGAAAGGACATGCCTTCTCACACTTGCGGCAGCCTATGCAGGCTGCTGAGCACGCCTTGCGGGCCACGGCTCCTTTGTCCTGACTCATACAGGAGACATAGACACGACGGTTCTTGAGACCTTTGTTGCGCAGTTCGATGATTCCTTTCGGACATGCTCTCACACAGGCCCCGCAAGCCGTACACTTCTCCTCATCCACCTCCGGTATAAGTGTCTCCGGATTGACCCTGATGGCCCCGAACTGGCAGGCCCGCTCACAGTCTCCTCCTCCCAGACAACCGAAACGGCAGCCTGTATCCCCGCTGTACAGCGAACTTATGATGCGGCAAGTGACCGATCCGTCATACTCATTGACCCTTACACGGTTCTCACATGTGCCGTTGCACCTTACAACGGCTACCATGGGAGCCTTCTCCTCTGCCTGCACACCCATAGCGGCCGCCACTTTCTGCATAACTGCATTGCCGCCCACCGGACAGAACTTGCCCTCAAGCGAGCGGGATTTCACACAAGCCTCCGCGAAAGCCCTGCAACCGGCAAAGCCGCAGCCTCCACAGTTAGCTCCGGGCATCGTAGCCTCGACCACGTCAATGAGCGGATCCTCCTCCACGTTGAACTTCTTGGCAACAAGAAAGAGCACCACCGCGAGCAACAGACCCAATACGCTGAGAGTGATGACTGTAAAAATAAATGTTGTACCCATCTGTTGTTATTTTTTCTTTTCTACAGTAAATATGAATCCTGAATTGAGCTTGTCCCTGAACTGAGCCAGCACCAGATAGTACAAAGCCACAAACCCCAATGCCCCGAGTCCGGTCACAAGCTCATTTTCAAAAAACATAGGCAAAGTTAATAATAAAACCAATAAAATGAACAGTGGAATCAGATAAGCGATCAAAACCGCCTTGAAGCCCTGCCCCTGCCGTATAATCACGTCCACCTCATCCCCTACGGCTATGCTGCCGTCGTCAGAACGCCGTACCGGGATAATACGGGTCCTGCCGTCCGAGGCCCCGCAGACAGCTTTGGCATGACATCCGGCACAGGCTGTCTGCGCCAGAATCTCCACTTTCAACTGAGAGCCGGATACGCTCACCACCTTTCCGGCATGTCTTATTACTGTCTCTTTCTGTTTCATTTCTTTCTGTTCTTAATCACCTTGCATTCTTCCAAAGGATATCTCAGCCCCTCCCAGTCCGCCAGCCGTCCGAATACAGAGCCGACTATGATAGGCGACTCGAACAGCAGCGGTACCCGGTTCATGTCATCCGAGACCCAGATATACATCTCCTGCTCTCCTGTAAACACCTCTCCGGCCACCACCTTGGCCGCGAATTTCATCGTCCTGTAGACACCCAGCCCCGGCACCTTCTTCTCCTCCCTGCCTATATAGCGGAAATAGATATCGAATATCTCCTCGTCTATGGCGAAAGAGACGGGATTGTTGACGCCCCGCTCCAGTGCCTCGAAGTCCATATTGCGGGCATTGTAGAACAGGGTCAGGATGTCGAATGTACACTCATGCCCCGGGAGCAGTGTGTCCAGCGACCGCCTTGCCCACTCTATGCGGGCAGCTATGGCGTGCGTGCTGTCGTCCCAGTTGTAAGTGTTCTTAATGGTGTATTTGCCCTCGTGTATGTCTCTGTGAAAATACACCGGACGGACACTGTCCTCGTAGAAAACAGACTCATATGTGTCCCTGACCTTGAAAAACACATCCCAGAAACGATATGTGGTTCCGGTAGCCACAGGATGCAGCAGATGTCTGCCGTCCCTATCACCGCCGTCATGCAGTGTCACTTCAGCCGAACCCACGTCAGTCCGTATGCCAAGCCACTTGTAATGTATGATATAAGTCAGTTTTTCATCCTGTCTGAATGCATGAGTCTGCGCCAAGTCCGGGTGAATAGGAAAGCACTGCCCCCAAAGAGAAGCAGATACCGCAACTGTGAGCAGCAGTGCTATGATATGTCTAAAAATCATCATCAAACTCGGAGTTGTTCATGCTGGACTCGATATATTCGTCCGATGCCGGCTCCAGATCACCGAATCCTCCCTCGTTGGCATCCACGAAACGGGCTTCGGATGCTCTGAAGCGCATAGGAACATCCGCTGTCGAGCCGTTACGGTGCTTGGCTATGATAATCTGAGCCTCTCCAGGTACGGCCGCCTCACTTTCTGTTCCATAATATTCAGGACGGTGAATGAACATCACAATATCGGCATCCTGCTCTATGGCTCCGGACTCACGGAGGTCACTGAGCTGGGGGCGCTTGTTGCCTCCCCGGGTCTCCACGGCACGGCTCAGCTGGGAGAGGGCGATCACCGGTATATCCAGTTCCTTGGCTATGGCCTTGAGCGAGCGCGAGATATTGGAGACTTCCTGCTCCCTCATTCCGCGCAGCTCCGGAGGGCCGGTCATAAGCTGGAGATAGTCTATGATTATCAGCTTGACTCCGGCGTTGCGTACCAGACGGCGGGCCTTGGAGCGCAGCTCATATATCGAAAGCGACGGAGTATCGTCTATGTAGAGCGGAGCCGAGGCCAGGTCCTTTATCCTCTCGTGAAGCTGGACCAGCTCGTATTCCTGCAGTTTTTTTCCTCCACGGATCTTCTCAGACGAAAGTCCTGTCTCGGACACCAGAAGCCTCTTGACCAGCTGCTTGGAGGACATCTCAAGCGAGAAGAATGCGACCGGTATCCTATGGTCCACTGTCATGTTCCGGGCCATGGTCAGCACGAAAGCCGTCTTACCCATGGCAGGACGGGCCGCTATGATCACCAGGTCCGAAGCCTGCCAGCCGAGAGTGATCCTGTCTATACCGGTATAGCCGGACGCCACACCGCTCAGGCCGTCTGTCCTCTCCTGGTTGGCCTCTATCTCCATCACGGCCTCCTTGATGACGTCCTGCACCGGCTGTGTCTCCCGTTTCATGTTCTTCTCAGCCAGATTGAACAGCTTCTGCTGCGCTCCGTCAAGCAGATCGTCCACCGGAATGCTGTCATCAAACGAGTCCCGCTGCACCTCAGCCGAGATGGTGATCAGCTCTCTTTGGATATATTTCTGAAGCAGTATCTTGACATGATAGTCCACATGAGCCGCGGCTCCCACCTTGGAGGACAGCAGACTCAGGTAATACGGTCCGCCTATCTCCTCCAGCGAGCCGTCTTTCTTCAATTCCTCAGCGACAGTGTATATATCCACCGGATCATGCGCCATCGAAAGGCTTGATATGGCAGAGAATATCTTCCGATGAGCATCCTTGTAGAAACAGTCCGCCGTCAGCGAGTCCAGCACATCAGGCACCGCATTGGGCTCTATGAGCATGGCCCCCAGCACAGCCTCTTCGACATCAAGGGCCTGTGGCGGCACTTTCCCCGCTTCCATGCCAATGGCATCAAGGGAAACTTCTTTCTTGTTCTTAGGTCTGACAGTCTTAGCCATTGTTCTCTGTTCTAAAGTTTATCCAACGCCCTGATTACGGCATTCACGGCCATATCCGCCTCCTCCATGCTTATGCACAGCGGGGGCGCGATACGGAAAGATGTGGGATTATAGAGGAAATAGTCGCTCACCGCACCCTCGTCAAGCAGCAGGCCCAGCATCCGGGAGGCATAGTCCTCCCGTCCCAGATCCACTGCCAGCAGCAGACCGGAACGGCGTATTTCCCTGACAGCCGGATGAGACCGGAGCGCATCCTCCATGTACCTTCCCTTGACTTCAGCCTGAGCCACCCAGTCCTCCCGCAGCAGCACCTTAAGCGAGGCCAGCGCGGCCGCGCAACATACCGGATGACCACCGAATGTCGTTATATGTCCTAAAACGGGGTTGCTGGTGAATGCGTCAAGCCTTTCCTTGGACGACACCACTCCACCCAGAGGCATACCTCCCCCAAGAGCCTTGGCCAGCACGAGAATATCCGGCACCACTCCGTACTTCTCGAATGCGAACATCCTGCCTGTACGTCCGAATCCCGTCTGCACCTCATCGAAAACCAGCAGTGCACCGGTCTCGTCGCAGCATGTCCGCAGGGCCTGCAGGAAACCGTCCTCAGGCACGATTACTCCCGCCTCTCCCTGTACGGGCTCCACTATCACGCAAGCCGTTTCCTCTGTTATCATGCACAGATCCTCCTCCGCATTGAAACGCAGATGATCCACATCCGGCAACAGAGGTCCGAACACACTCTGACGCTCAGGATCCGTCATAAGACTGAGCGACGTATGAGACGAGCCGTGATAACAGTTCACGAAGGACGCCAAACGCCTTCGGCCAGTAAGCCGCTTGGCCAGTTTCAAGGCTGCATCCACTGCCTCAGAGCCTGAATTGACATAATAGATACAGTCAAGCGAAGGCGGCAGAATGGACGTCAGCAGAGATGCGTGCAGCACCTGCGGGGCCTGAATCATCTCCCCATATACCATCAGGTGAAAATAATTATCAGCCTGGGCGCGCACGGCAGCCGTCACATCGGGATGATGATGTCCTATGTTACTGACACAGACACCTGAGACCATATCCAGATACCTGCGGTCTCCGGAATAGATAAAAACACCATCCGCCCTGTCTGCCTCAATAGCCAAAGGGGATGGTGATGTCTGTCCTACGTGTTGGAAAAACGCGCGTGTCATTCCTTGCCTGCTGACTCCTTGTCCTCTTCAAAATCAGGACTTACCAGAATCCTTCCGCAGTACTCGCACACTATTATCTTCTTGTTCTGTGCTATGTCCAGCTGCCTCTGAGGCGGTATCTTGTTGAAACATCCGCCGCAGGCATCCCTCTTTACTGTCACGACGGCTAGTCCGTTGTGGGCGTTGGCCCTGACTTTCTCATAAGCGGCCAGGGTCCTGGCGTCGATAGAGGCCTTGAGCTCAGTTATCTCCTTTGTAAGCCTTTCCTCCTCCCTGGCGGTCTCCTCGGTGATGGACTCGCACTCTTTCTTCTTCTCCTCCAGATCCGACTCCTTCTGGCTGATGGCATTCTGGGTAGCCGTCACAGCGGCCTTAAGCTCGTCCACACGCGCACGCTTCTCATTGATGCGCTTGCCGGCCAACTCCAGTTCCAGCTGCTGATACTCCAGCTCACGGGAGATGGAAACATACTCCCTGTTGTTCTTAACATTGGCCTGCTGCTCCTGATACTTGGCTATGGAGGCTCTGTTGTTGTCCGCCTCTATCCTCTTCTGAGCCACATATTTCTCCGCATCGGCTATTTCCTCGCGAAGCTTGCCCACACGGGTCTTGAGACCTGCTATCTCGTCCTCCAAATCCCTGATCTCATCGGGAAGCTCTCCCAACAGCATATGAATCTCGTCTATCTTGGAGTCCTTCTGCTGAATCATGTACAATGTGTGAAGCTTGTGCTCCATCCCGGCATCGGTGTCATTGATGCTCTTGGAAAGAGAAACGAATGTCTCACGCCTGTCGATGGGAGTATCCACCAAATTTTTCTGTCTTGTTGTAGCCATATCTGTCTAAAAATAATATACCGGATTAACAATACTCTTCTCTGCAATCTGAACCGCAAAGTTAGGAATTTTTTCCCTAACGGTATCATATATTACGTCCACAATCCCGGACTCACTCTCAAAATGTCCTATATCAGCAATCATCATGCCGTCAGGAGCATAAAAATCATGATAGGATATATCGGCACTGACATATACGTCCGCACCGGCCTCATGAGCCCTGGCGATCAAAGAACGCCCGCTGCCTCCGCAGAGCGCGACCCTGGACACGGGGGTCTCAGGCATTCTGGAATGCCTCACCACGTCCAGACTCAGCGCTGCCTTTATTTTCTTCAAGAACTCCTCCGCCCTCACCGGCATAGGAAGTTCACCTATAATGCCCAGCCCGTTACCGTCCGCGTCACTATCCAGCACCTTCACATTGCGGAGTCCCATGAGCGAGGCAGTATGACCGCTGACTCCACCCACGACTTTGTCCATGTTGGTGTGGCAGGCATAGACCGTTATCCCGTGACGGATGGCCTCAATGACTGTTCTGCCAGTATCAGTGGCCGTGGATATCTTACTTATACCGCCAAAAATCAAGGGATGGTGAGTTATAACCATATCCGCACCCACCTCCACGGCCTCCGCTATGAGCGCCGGAGTGCAGTCAAAGCCTATCAGGGCCTTGTGGACATCATCTTCTCCGTTCCCGATACAGAAACCGGAATTGTCCCATGACTCCTGAAGTCCGAGCGGTGCGAGATCCTCTATCGCCGATGCTATTATCTTTGCCTTCATCTTTAAAGTCCGTTCAATGATCGTGATATCTCCAACAGTGTCTCCTTGATGCCACGGAGACGCTCCACCACCTCTGTCCGGTGGTCCAAGCCATCCCTGTTAACTTTCATTCTGGCCGCCGCTCCCTCCAGAGTCATCCTCTGGTCCTTCACCAGATGATGGATGATCCTGAGATTCTCCACATCCGAAGGAGTGAACTTCCTATTGCCCTTTTTATTCCTCTCCGGCCTTACGAACTCCGGGAACGAGTCCGACCAGAAACGTACCAGAGAAGTGCTCTCTCCTAATATCTCAGCCACTTCCCCGATACTGTAATACAGTTTTTCCGGTTTGTATTCCTTGTACGGCATAACTTTGTATTTAATCCAGGGACTGTCCGGTATTGACCGCATACATAAGCAGTTCCCCATATCTTTCAGTATCCAGCTCACCGTTGAAAAAGCACAGCGGATCCAACTGGCGCCCGTTCCGTATCACCTCATAGTGCAGATGAGGCGCAAAGGAAGTCCCCGTATTGCCTGTCCGGGCAATTACTTCCCCCCGGCTTACTTCCTGACCTTTCCGCACCAGCACATCCGACAGATGCGCATAGACTGTCTCATAACCGTTGCCGTGATCCACTATTATCCTTGTACCCTGCAATTTCATTGCTCTCTCCACCGATGCGACCCTCCCGTCGGCCGTAGCCACTACCTCTTTACCGGCCGGGGCCACCAGATCCAATCCTCCGTGAAATACCATTTTCTTATAAAAAGGATGCATCTTACGTCCGAGCGAGGCCCCCACATTGCCCAAAGGGAAGTCCGCTATCGGCAGTATGGAAGGAATTTCCCTGAGAACATCGTCCCCAACAGCCACAAGAGAGTCGGTGACAGACTCCAGCATAGCGCTGCAACTGCTTATCTCTTCCCACAGCCTGTCTATCATCCGGGACGTATGCCGGATATATCCTCCTGACATCGTGTCCGGCACGAACGAGTAATTGGGGAAATTAGTGTTGAACAGCTCCCTGTAGATATTCTCATCCTTCAGCTCCAACTCTCCCACTACTCCTTCCAGCAGCTCGGTCTGGCTCGCCAGCTCCTCGTATTCCTCCTCTATGAGACGTCTCTCGGAAATCATCCTCCTCTCCTCCTCCGAAGAAAAGAAGAGAGTAAATATGACATAGTAGAGGAGCACCAGTGCCAGAGTGTAACCTGTAAACTTGAGAATCCTCAGGACATGGTAGATCGCAGGATGCTTGTCCTCGACGTAGTCCAAGAGTTCCTTATCGTACTTTAGCCTGCCCATACCGTCAACTCATAGGCTTCTCATTGGAGGAGTCTATGATGGCGGCATAGTCCTCCGGTAGAATATCCTTATTGTAATAATTGACCGGGTTTACATGCTTGCCCATGTATATAACCTCATAATGAAGATGTGTTCCGGTAGAGCGCCCGGTATTGCCCATCTCGGCTATCTGCTGTCCTCTCTGGACCTCCTGGCCTTCCTCCACCAACGCTTTCCTAAGATGCGCGTAACGAGTCTGGTATCCGAAACCGTGATCTACCAGCACATATCGTCCATACCCACCTGCGTCATAGCCCACGGACTTGACAACTCCGTTACCCGTTACATACACCGGTTCTCCATCCTTGCCGGACTTTGGAGCCAGATCCACGCCCTGATGCTTTCTGTAGCGGTTTCTCAATATCGGATCGACACGAACTCCGAAACCGGATGCCTGACGTACATGTGAATAATTGACAGGCGGAATAGTCGGAGCACACATAGCCATCTCGGCTGCCCGCTCTGACACCATAGCCACCTGGTCAAAAGACTTGGACTGTATATAGGCTTTCTTCAAGAGAATTTCAGAACGCATCATGGCTGATGTCAGTGTTCCGGTATAGTCACGGTTTTTTATATACGCATAGCGGTCGACACCTCCGTATCCGGCATTGCGTATATCCTCGGGAATAGTCTCCATACCGAAGACAGAGCGATAGAGCATATTGTCCCTCCTTTCCATGTCTGACAGGGCAAGAGAGGCCGACTCCAGCCTGCGCTCCAGCAGATTGAGTTTGGAACGCCACTCGCTGTAGTCACGGTATACAATCATAGCTTTCGGGGTACGGGTATGGAAAACATCGGTAATAAGATAAAGCGACAGGACAAAAACAGATATGCTGGACAACCCGTAGGAAATGATGGTCCTGATGTACCGCTTGGTGGTGGAAGGACGCTCCACCTCCTCATATTCAAGGGTATCACGGTTGAGGACATACTGCCTGTCTATTTTCTTGCGCATAGTGACTATTTACCGAACTAAGCAGCAAAAATATAAAAAATATCGGAAGATGCCCTATTTTTTGCGGCAATCCCTGTGATTTTTCCGCCAGAGCTGCCACGAATTGAAAATGTTCTGCCAGATGGCATAAGTTCCGGGAGCAAGAGAGGATATCGGGTTCAGATACGTGTATGCCATCCAGATGGCCAGGACACTGTTTTTCTGGCCCAGGGCCTGACCGGCGGTAATGGTATCTCCCAAAGCCTTGCCGGTACGCTTCCCGAACCAGAACTGAACGATGCAGGTCAGCAAAGCCGCGCCTGCTATCATCCACAGGACAGCTGCGGGAGCCGTGTTGTTGTGCATGGAGCGCACTGTCTGTCCGATAGCGAGCGCGAGGGCAACCGCCCACAGATAGAACGCGACACCCGCACGGGCCCTGAAGAAATCATGAGCCTTGGGCCAGACATAACGGAGCAGTACGGCCAGCAGGAACGGACATATCAGCAACGGGAACACCTTTGACAGAATCTTGAGGAAAGCAGGGAAAAAGCCCGATACGGCCCGCACCTCAATCAATGGAAAGACGACAGGAACGAACACCGCCGCCAGAATATTGGACATCAGATTGTAGACCGTGATACGCGCGGCATTTCCTCCCAACTTGTCCGTCACCACTGCCGCGGCAGTTGCGGTCGGGCATATCAGGCAGACCATAGCCCCCTCGAAAATCTCACAGTATACCTCATTCATCGGGACGAAGATCAGCACTGATGCCATAACCAGCGCGGAAATAGCCTGAAAAGCCAATATGACCCAATGCCATCCCGTCAGACGCATGTCTTTCAGGTCTATCTTGCAGAAAGTAAGGAAAAGCTGTATGAATATCAGCGACGGTGTAAGGATGTCCACTGCCACCCAGACAGCCGGTTTAAGGGGTGCGAGAAAACCGGCATAGTGAAACAGAAAATATCCCCCGGCCCCTGCCGCCATGGCTATCGGAAGAATCCAGTCCTTGAGAAAACGCATCATAGCAATGTATCCGTCTCAAGTCTTCTGCCGTGCCATCCGGGCAGATACATCAGTGCCTTGGCCGGATGGCTGAGCCTGAGCTCCACCCTGCCGCCGGAAGCCCTGTTCAACGTGGCCTTCCACCACATATCGAACCTGACTTCTCCCGTAGGATACTCCAATCCGGTACTGTCTATCCTGAGGGTCTGGTCAAATGCGAATATGGACACTGGCTGTCCGGCAGGAAGACTGAACACGCATGAGTCCAGCACCGGCACGAACAAGCCGTAATCGGTCATCATGGAAAGCCGTCCGGGAGTTCCGCAAGAACTCAGGTACTGCGCGAAGTCGGCCAACAGGGAGATATTGCCGAGCGTGTGGTCCTCGCGCTTTCCGGTCGCTCCGAACACGGTTATGGTAAAATCCGGAGCATGCTTGCCGGTTCCTGTCCCGAGAAGGGCGCAGATGCACCGGAAAGCCTTGGAGAGGTCATTGCTCTCCTGCTCCCTAATATGAAACAGCTGGTCGGAAAGCTCATCCCTGACATCCTGAGAGAGCGAGTCCATATCCCCTACCACAAACTCCGGCCTGCGGAAACGCATGAACGAGGCCGCCGCGCCGTCACAGCAGACCACCACATCACAGGAGAGCAGGCTATCCCTGACCTCGGCATTGCCGGGAAAGTCTCCGTCACACAATATGGCATATGAAACTGACGGTCTCATCCCCTATCCCCTCCATCCTGCGAGGAAACTGGCCACCGGCATAGTCTTCTTGCCCGGTGCCTGAAGTTCCTTTATCGACAATGCACCATCCCCGCAACGAACAGCGAGCATGGACTTATGATCTGTATACACTGTGCCCGCGCCGGAGCACATGAGATCTTCCGGAAGACCTTCCCCGTCTATGACCTCAGTACGGTAAATCTTCAGTTCTACATCCTGTTCACCAAGATGCAACATGCAGTGCGCACCAGGCCTGGGAGCCAGTCCCCGCACCAGATTGTGTATCCGCTCCGCGCTGAGAGTCCAGTCTATCTCCCCTGTCTGACGACTAAGCTTCGGTGCGGACATCCTCGCGGACGTAAGCGACGAAGTATCCTGCGGCCTCGGCTCCACAGTGCCGCTAACCAGTGCGTCAACTGTTCTAAGCACCAAAGCCGCTCCTCTGAGCATCAGACGGTCATACAGCCTGCCCACATTGTCCTCAGGCAGTATCTCCTCCTCTTCCTGGAAGAGAATAGAGCCCGTGTCCATATGCTCATCCAGAAGGAAAGTGGTCACTCCGGTCCGCGTCTCACCGTTGATCACCGCCCAGTTGATGGGGGCCGCTCCACGGTAAGCGGGGAGCAGAGAGGCATGGAGGTTGAATGTTCCCAGACGGGGCATGGACCATACGACCTTGGGCAGCATCCTGAAAGCCACCACAACGAACATGTCGGCCCCGAGAGCCTCCAGTTCCCTCAGGAAACCGGGATCCTTAAGGGACTCCGGCTGCATCAGGGGCAGGGAATGCTCCTCAGCATACTGCTTTACAGGGCTGTAGCCTATTTTCTGTCCTCTGCCGATCTTACGGTCAGGGACAGTCACCACGCCCAGGACATTGTATCCGCCCTCCACCAATGCCTTCAAGGACTCCACGGCAAACTCAGGCGTACCCATGAACACTATGCCGGCCTTGCGGCCACGGCTGAGGGTCCCGTCTGTGGAGCCCGTAATGCGTTTCTTCTTACTTCCGAACATCTTGACAAAAAATTTCTTAACCGGCAGGATATAGGTATCCATATTGAAAATAGAGGAATCCTTAGTGGACTTCCATGTAAGGAAGACACCTATGGGCAGCAGCACCAGAGTCGATATGAACGCTCCGAGCTCCGGCGATATGACTCCGTCCCGGGCAAGCTTCTTTCCTGATATGTCCACCACCCAGTACATGACGAAAAACAGCGCCGACACTATCACCGGCGTACCCAGTCCGCCCTTGCGGATAATAGCTCCAAGAGGCGCTCCGATGAAGAAAAATATAAAACAGGCGAAGGACAGCGTGAACTTCCTCAGATACTCAAGATCTATCCTCCTTAGATAATACGTATACTGATTCACTTCTCTGTGATAATCCCCCATCGTCTGAATCGCCTTCTGCACAGATTTTATCGCATCGTCCACCGCATTCAGCTCTCTCTGCGTATCAACCCACTTCAAAGTATCCAACGGGAACACCGCCGCACTGTCCAGCTCCTTATTCTTGGCCGTATCCAGCTGCCGGGCCGACCTCATGGACAAGTCGTACACTACCTCTTTTCTCTGAAGCGTCGCCGTAGAGTCATACAGCTGGCCCAATGAATCCCTGTCCACGCGCAGCTGCTGTAGATTCTTGGACATTATCTCATTGCCGTAACGGGTGTCCTCCGACTTCTGGAACGCATAGTTCTCCAGGGCTATGACTATCTCCTGCATCTCAAACTCCACCTGCTGAAGGACATAGGAAGTGTCACGGGCAGTCCTCGTGTTGTCCTCCTCGTATGACACTCCGTGGTACAGGGTAAACACCAGCGCCTTCTTGTCCGGTGTGGAACGTATCATTCCGGAATCAGCCACGGCCAGGGAAATATTGCCCTTGTTCTTGGTATGATTGTAGACCATAACATCGTACATCATGCCGGTCTCCTTGTTGTTGGAATTGACCCTGAGCGAATAGCCGTCTATACCGTTGTAGAATGTACCGGTCGGTATCTTTATCTCATCCTTGGTCCGGGCAATATCATACTGCAAAGTATATATTTTATTGTATGCCAGCGGTATAAGGTTGTTGGACACGAAAAACGCCGCCACACTGATGGCAAATGCCACGAATATCAGCGGCAGGAATATCCTCTGAAGAGAGATTCCGGCGGCCTTCATGGCCAGCAGCTCATTGTTCTCTCCCAGATTACCGAAAGTCATAATGGAGGCCAGCAGTGTAGCCAGCGGCATGGAGAGAGGCAGAATAGTCGCCGACCCCCAACCCAGGAACTCCATGATAACCCAGAAACTCAGACCCTTACCTACCAGTTCATCGATGTATAGCCACAGGAACTGCATCACCAGTATGAATACGGTGATGAAGAACGTCATCACGAACGGTCCAAAAAATGACTTGAGTATGAACAGGTCGAGTTTCTTCATTCTGCCAAACCGTATATCTGTCAGACTATCTTATTGACGGATTCAATCATAGCCGTAAGGGAGGCCATCAGTCCGTCCGGCTCCTTTCCTCCTGCAGTTGCGATAAAAGGCTGACCGCCTCCACCGCCCTTGATATGAGCCGCGGCCGCCTTGACATCCTTGCCGGCATGTGCTCCGGCAGCCACCAGGTCATCTGTATACATCATAAGCAGTGAGGGTCTGTGATCAGGTGTCATTATAGCGGCCACCATTGCAGCACGGGTATTCTCCTTACGCAACTCGAAAGCAACCTCCTTGATGATATCGGGCGAATATACTCCGGTTATGGTGAAAAGACGCACTCCGGAAGGTGTCATCTCACTCTTCTCAGTCAATGTCTTTTTAAGGGCAGCGACTCTCTCACGGGCCACCTCCTCAAGAGAGTGACGGAAAGATTCGTTTTCAGCCACAAGCTTCTTAATGGCAGTAATGACATCCGGCGTATTCTCAAAGAAAGAGCGGACTGCCGCTATCTGATCCTCCACCCCGTCTATCATATCCTCAACATAACTGCCGGTGACAGCCTGGATTCTGCGGACTCCTGCGGCCACTGCTGACTCTGAGACTATCTTCAGCATACCGATACGGCCTGTGGAAGAAGTATGGGTTCCTCCGCAAAGTTCCACAGAATCCCCGAAACGGATTACGCGAACCCTGTCACCGTATTTTTCTCCGAAAAGAGCCATTGCCCCCATTTCCTTTGCCTCGGCTATGGGCACGTCCCTGAATTCCTGACGGGGATAGTCCGCACGGATAAGACGGTTGACCATCCTTTCCACCTCCCGCAGTTTCTCCGCAGGAATCTTCTCATAGTGGGAGAAGTCGAAGCGGAAGTACGCGGGACACACATAGGATCCCTTCTGTTCGATATGGGTACCCAGCACAGAACGCAGTGCCTGATGCAGCAAGTGGGTAGCCGAATGATTGTTGGCTGTCTCCTGTCTCTTCTGTGCGTCCACCACGGCATGAAAGTCTGCCTCAGGTTCCGACGGTATGCGGTCTGCTATATGAATGCTCAGGTTGTTTTCCTTTATAGTGTTGATTATGCTGACTTTTTCCCCGGAAGGCGCCACGATGTATCCGCAGTCTCCTACCTGTCCTCCGCTTTCGGCATAGAATGGCGTGCGGTCGAACACCAACTGGTACACCTCCTTGCCCTTGGTCTTCACAGTGCGGAACTTGACTATGCGGACATCAGCCTCAAATGTGTCATAACCTACAAAGACGTGCTCTTCAGTCTCATCAAGCACAACCCAGTCCCCGGCCTCCACTGCGGCGGCGTTACGGGCACGGGCTTTCTGTTTTCCAAGCTCCACCTCAAACTCCTTCAAGTCGATAGTATAACCGTTCTCCCTGGCGATCAACTCGCTCAGGTCTATAGGGAATCCGAAAGTGTCATAGAGCACGAAAGCATCCTTGCCGGAGATACACCTGGTATCGGCACAGCGTTCCATCACCGCATTGATAAGCCCTATGCCTTTTGCCAGAGTGCGTAGGAACGCCTCTTCCTCCTCCCGGATGACTTTCTCTATAAGTGTCTGCTGCTGCCTGAGCTCAGGATAGGCATCACCCATCACATCCACCAGCACCGGTACCAGACGGCACAGGAAAGGCTCGGTAAATCCCAGAAAAGTGTAACCATAACGGACAGCCCTGCGCAGAATACGCCGTATGACATAACCGGCCTTGACATTGGAAGGCAGCTGGCCGTCAGCTATTGAAAACGAGATGGCCCTTATATGGTCAGCCACCACCCTCATCGCCACGTCCACCTGCTCCGACTCAGTGCCGTACTTGTGTCCCGACAGCTCACCGATACGGGCTATTATGTCCTGGAACATGTCTCCGTCATAATTGCTCTTGTTGCCGTTTACGGCCATCACCAGACGCTCGAAACCCATGCCGGTATCCACATGCCTGTGAGGCAGAAGCTCCAGCGAGCCGTCGGCCTTGCGGTTGTACTGGATGAACACGAGATTCCATATCTCGATGACCAGAGGGTCGCTCTTGTTGACCAGCTCACGGCCCGGCACAGTCTGCCTGTCCTTCTCGTCCCTGAGGTCTATGTGTATCTCGCTGCACGGGCCGCACGGACCAGTGTCGCCCATCTCCCAGAAATTGTCCTTCTTGTTGCCGTAGAGGATACGGTCTTCGGGCAGATACTGCTTCCATATTTCCAGAGCCTCAGAGTCAGGACCCAGGCCGTCCTTACCATACCCCTCAAACACTGTCGCATACAGCCGTTCCTTATCCAGTTTATATACTTCTGTCAAAAGTTCCCAGGCCCATGCGATGGCCTCTTTCTTAAAATAGTCCCCAAAACTCCAGTTGCCCAGCATCTCGAACATAGTGTGATGATAGGAATCGTGGCCCACCTCCTCCAGGTCATTGTGCTTTCCACTCACTCTTAGGCATTTCTGGCTGTCCGCCACCCTTGGATAGAGTATGGGAGAATTACCGAGGAACCAGTCCTTGAACTGATTCATACCGGCATTGGTGAACATAAGTGTAGGATCTCCCTTTACGACCATGGGCGCAGAGGGAACTATCTTGTGACCCTTCGATGCGAAGAAGTCCAGGAACTGCTGTCTAATCTCTTTTGAAGTCATATACAACCAATCAGTTTAAACCACAAATATAAATATTATTTCGGAGCCATACGGTAAAGTACTGCCGCAATCACCGCATACAGGATATTGGGCAGCCACATGGCCAGCCATGGCGGAAGAGTGTCCGTAATAACAAACATCTGGCTGAAGCGCAGGAAGAGAATGTAGGAGAAACTCAGTCCTATGCCCAGTCCAAGGTTGAGACCTATGCCTCCGCGCCGTTTTTTTGAAGAGAGTGACACTCCTATAAGAGTCAGGATAAATGCGGAGAACGGCACAGCGAAACGGGTATGCTTCTCAATAAGGGAGTACTTGACCATACTGTCCCCACGCATCCTCTGCATGTCAATAAGCTCCTCCAGTTCATTATAGCTGAGAGTCTCCACAGTATTCTCCCTACGGTAGAAGTCATCCAACTTGAGACTGATGACTGTATCCAGCTGCTTGCCGAAAGTTATCGCCTGCTGCGAGGTAGAGTAGTCCCTGATAGTGTAGTTCTTAAGCCGCCAGCCTCCGGTGGTGGAATCCCAGGCTGCGCTCTCAGCCGAGAGCTTGGAGAGCAGGTGGCTGTCCTTGGTCGATTCCAGTGTGAACTTATAAGCCGTATTGTTCCACGTGCTGAATGACTCTACGTAGACAAATTCCCCGGGCGCAATCTGATAGTGGATGTTGCGGTTGGTATTGTAAAACTTCTGTCCCTTGATGTACTGTTCTTCGAAAGCCAGGCGCTTCTCATTAGCGCTGGGTATCACAAATAGATTGAGAGACAAGCTCATAAGAGCAATCAACAAAGCTGATATGAAGTATGGATACATCAGCCTGCCGAAACTTACTCCTCCGGACAGCATGGCTATGATCTCACTGTTGCCGGCCAGTTTGGACGTAAAGAAGATAACGGTGATGAAAACAAACAGCGGGCTGAACATATTGATGAAGTACGGAATGAAGTTGAAGTAATAATCCACCACTATAGCCCTGAGAGGAGCCTCCTTGTCCACGAAGTCATCTATCTTCTCGCTTATGTCGAAGATTATCACGATAACGATAATGAGCAGCAGAGCCATGAAGAACGTTCCGATGAACTTCTTTATGATATACCTGTCAAGGAGTCTTACTTTAAATGTACTCAGTATGTTCATGCTCGCTTCGGTTATAGGCGGTTCTGCAGTTTTCTGACCGCGTCTTCCTTCCACTTGTAAAAATCTCCGTCCTCTATATGCTGTCTCGCTTTTGAGACCACATCAAGATAAAACGCAAGGTTGTGCTCGCTTGCTATCTGCGCGGCCAGCATCTCACCGGCTATGAAAAGATGACGCAGGTAGGCTTTGGAATAGCAAGTATCCACAAACGATGTGCCATTCGGGTCTATAGGGGAGAAATCTCTCTCCCATTTCCGGTTCCGCATGTTCATCCGTCCCTCCCAGGTGAAGAGCATCCCGTTGCGGCCGTTACGGGTAGGCATAACGCAATCGAACATGTCTATGCCGCGGGCGATTCCCTCCAGCAGGTTCTCCGGCGTTCCTACTCCCATAAGGTATCTGGGCCGGTCCTTGGGCAATACCGGATGCACCACCTCTATCATCTCGTACATCACCTCCGTCGGCTCTCCGACCGAGAGTCCGCCTATGGCATAGCCTTCCCGGTCAAACGAGGCCGCGAACTCCGCCGCCTCCACTCTCATGTCGGGATACACACAGCCCTGCACTATTGGGAAGAACGTCTGAGAATATCCGTAAAGCGGCTCTGTACTGTCAAAACGGGCAATACCTCTTTTAAGCCACTCTTTCGTAAGATCCAAAGACTTGCGGGCATAACTGCGGTCAGCGTCACCTGGCGTGCACTCGTCCAGAGCCATGATGATATCGGCTCCGATGACGCGCTGGGTATCCACATTGTTCTCGGGTGTAAAACTGTGGGCCGAACCGTCTATGTGCGAGCGGAAAGTACATCCCTCGGGAGTAAGCTTGCGGCTGTCCGCGAGAGAAAAGACCTGAAAGCCGCCGCTGTCAGTAAGTATCGGACGGTCCCAGCCGATAAAACTGTGCAGACCGCCGGCCTCCCGAAGCACGTCCAGTCCCGGACGCAGATACAGATGATAGGTATTGCCCAGGATAATCTGAGCCCCAATATCGCCTTTAAGATCCCGGTGATACACGCCCTTGACAGAGCCGACGGTACCCACCGGCATGAAAATCGGTGTCTCTATCGTCCCGTGGTCCGTCTCAATCCTGCCCCTGCGGGCATTTGACTGCGAATCTGTCTTCAGTAACGTGAATCTCATCAGATCATTCCCTCCAGAACTCTGTTTCACCCATATAGGTTACCGTAACCTCAGTACCGGACATGGCAGGAGACAGACGCACTTCTATGTCCTCGGAACGCTCCATCCCCCCGGAGATGTCCATATGAAGACCGAATCCTCCGTTGAAAAAATGGAACGATGGCCCGTGGCTAAGTACCGCCATCGTCGGTTCCGCTGTAGAGAAAGCGACTGCCACCAGAGTATTTCCTTCCCGGCTGGAAGTGTGCTCGGTATAATCGCCATCAACAGTCATCTCATACACATAGCCATAATCGCAAGAATCAGCAAGAGCCACATGCATCTCCATAGTATTCAAAGAATAAGGCGAGCCAAGCTCAGTTGTCTGAAAGTCCACATCCACATCCCAGGCATCAGGCCCTGTGCAGGTCACAGCAGCCGCCACTCCGTTGAAAGTGCATTCCCAGACAGAGCCTTCGTCAAGAATGGAATTGCCATCGGACACAAACTCTCCGATCCCGTCCGACAGGACACATCTGTCGTCGTAAAGACGGACTTTATACTCAGGAAAATACCGGTCCTCCAACTCGTATCTTCCATACTGATCGGCCCTCATGTACATATCTACTTTCAGAGCCCGGTCCAATACGGAAAGAACAGGAGAGAGCACATAGTCTCCTGTAACACAATAGACGTAATAAGCCTCCTCGACAATATTGACGTACTTCTCCTCAGAACTGTCAACCTTGCACCCCGCCACCATCACAAGAGCAGCTGCCGCCAGCCATATCTTTATCGTATTCCTCATGATTTCCGGTTTTAGAATTTATATCCGATTCCCAGCGAGAACGCACCCGTATTGCCCAATGACACCTCCGCTATGCCGTAGACAAATGTTCCGACAGTAATGCCTATGGGCGTCAGCGCAAATGCCGGGAGCAGAGTCATGTCCGTGCCGCGCAGCCCGGTCTCGGTTAAGAACGAGACTCCAAGACCGATGCCGGAATACAACCGCACCAGATTGGTATGCACCCACACAAACCGGACATAAGGCATGACGGATATCTGATTGTCACTGCTCTTGAAAGCCAGGCTACCGGTATACTTGTCAAAATAATTGCGGTAATATCCGGAATAGGTCACCACTCCGGAAAGCTCGAACCACTTGCGGAAACGGTACGTATATGTCAGGCCTACCGCACCAGACAGATATCCGTCACCACCGTAATACCTGCTGTCGGCTATCTCTCCGGCTATGGTCCCGTAACCATAAAAACCATAGTCCACATCCAGGCCGTGGTTCAGCGTGACCGCGTCAAAAGGCGCGGCTCCCCAGGTAAGCCGGATCTCGCTGCCCTGCCAGAATTCAAAATCCCGGCCACGGGCAAAAATATCGGCGATACTTCCCGATGCAAGCATCAGGAGTACCGCCGATATGAATATCCTATACACAGGTCTTTTCATAGGCAGGGACTGTTATTTGCCCAACTTTGCGGCGATAGCCTTGAGCATGTCGTCCACCATGGCATCAAGATGCCACTGAGGATTCCAGCCCCACTCCTCACGCGCACAGCTGTCGTCCATCATATTGGGCCATGAGTCAGCTATGGCCGCTTTCACGGGATCCACGTTGTAATCAAAGGTAGCAGAAGGTATGCGCTCCTTGATCTTGGCGAACAGCTCGCGGGGGCAGAAACTCATGCAGGTGATGTTGAAGCTGTTGCGGTGTTTCAGCTTAGAGGGGTCGGCCTCCATGAGTTGGGTCACTGCATTCAGTGCATCAGGCATGTAGAGCATATCCATGTAGCTGTCCTCAGGAATAGGGCAGGTATAGTGGCCTGTCTTGAGTATCTCGTAGAAGACCTCTACGGCATAGTCGGTAGTACCGCCGCCGGGCAGGCAACCGTTGGAGATGATGCCGGGGAAGCGCACGCTTCTGGCATCCACGCCGAAACGGTGGAAATAATAGTCTGAAAGCAGCTCTCCTGTCACCTTGCACACACCGTAGATGGTATCAGGTCTCATGACCGTGTCCTGAGGAGTCTTGTCATGGGGAGTGCTGACTCCGAATGCTCCGATGGAGCTGGGGGTGAACACCGCCGTCTTGAACTCCTTGGCGAGGGTCAGTGAGTTGACCAGCGCGCCCATGTTGATCTTCCAGGCCAGTTCGGGATTCTTCTCGCCGGTAGCCGAAAGAAGGGCCACGAGATTGAAGATGGCATCTATGTTGTTGTCCTTGACAGCCTGACCGAAAGCATTGAAGTCAAGAGCATCCAGCTTGATTGCCCTGGCGTATGTTCCGATCTTGGCGACAGCCTCGTCTTTAAGGTCTGCACCGATTACATTGTCTTCCCCATAATGTTTCTGGAGGTGGGGTACCAGTTCGGTGCCGATCTGTCCGCCGGCGCCTATAACTAATATACGTTTCATATACGTTAACTTTAGTTGTTGTTTTATTAAACCGCAAAAATATAAAAACTTTTTCTATCGGTTTAATTAATTTGCACCGGCGGAAAAGTTCCGGTTAAATATCAACGCTGAAAACGACAAATTCTGTCCGCATAAAGCGCTCAAACAGCATACAGCAGTCTTTCCACCCGGTCCCTTTTTATATACCGTCCCACGAATAAGGAGTGCCGCCACAAATTTTTTCTTAATTTTGCGGTACTGAATAATTGCAACTATGAGAATTGTTTCAAGGATACTTTTTTTTATTGTCGTCATATTCTGCCTGGCGGTAATCATCTTCAATATCCCGTCGGTGTTCATGGACTCGGTGAGGGCGTATAAGACGTATCTGTGGTTCGGCTGCGGCGCCCTGGCGTATTTCATGATCATGCTTATCCCACCGGTGCGCAAGAACGAGAAATGGCTTCAGACTTTCTCCCATGAGCTGACCCACACGGTAGTGGGCATGATGTTTTTCCGTAAGATCAACTCCTTCCAGGCCTCCGACAACGGTACCGGAGTGATATATCACAGCGGACGCAGAAGGTTTGGCAGTATCTTCATCAGCCTGGCTCCGTACTGCTTCCCGATATTCACCTACCTGTTCATGCTGCTGCGCATACTCGGCTCGGAGGAGATGTACTATATCTTCGACATCCTCATCGGCTTTACAGCGGCTTTTCACTTTACCTGCTTCTGGAGGCAGACAGGCAACTATCAGACTGACATACAAGGACAGGGATATGTCCGCTCCTATATGTTCATCGCCGCCTGGAGGCTTTTCAACGCCACCATTATCCTGCTGACCATACGCATGGGCATCGTCGATGCAGTGACATATATATTCCCGGAGTACTGGCACACTATTGTCGGCTGGTGGGATGCTCTCACCGGCTGGATACAGCAGCTCCGCCCGTGATACACCTTGACTGATCATTAAATTATTATACTGATGAGAAAACATTTAATATTACTTTCGACATTCCTGATGGCAATGACATTATGTGCGGACGGCTTCGCCAAGGGCAGACAGTCCGTCATTGAGAAAAAACCGCTTGAGATTGTGGACGGCAAGTTCACTCCAGAGATTATGCTGCGGCTCGGCCGTGTGTCAGACCCCCAGCTCTCACCCGACGGCAAGAAGATACTCTACGGAGTGACCTACACCAGCATCGAGGAGAACCGCAGCGTGCGTCAGCTGTACGTGATGAACGCCGACGGCAGTGACAACCGGCAGATCACGCATTTCACATCCAGCGCAAACAATGCCCGCTGGTACGGAGACGGCTCGATGATTCTCTATCTGCGTGACGGCCAGATCTGGTCGATGAAGGCCAACGGCTCGGGCGCACGTAAGGTGAGTGATATCCCCGGAGGCATCTCTGAGTTCAAGCTCTCCCCCGACCAGACCAAAGTGATGTACATCGCTCAGGTGCAGTACGCCACTAAGCCGACCGACCTGTATCCCGACTTGCCCAAGTCCTCGGGACGTGAGATTGACGGCCTGATGTACCGTCATTGGGACTGCTTCGTGGAGACCATTCCCCACACATTCGTAGCCGATGTGACCCGTTCCGGCAACAGCCTGAAAGTAGCCCCAGGCAAGGATATCATAGAAGGTACTAAATTCGAGCTTCCGACACTGCCCTTCGGCGGACTGGAGCAGCTCTCATGGAGTCCTGACGGACAGTGGATTGCATACGCCTGCCGCAAGCTCACCGGCAAGGAATACGCTTTCTCCACCAATACCGACATCTACCTCTACAACGTGGCTGACGGTACTTGCGAGAACCTCACCGAGGGCATGAACGGTTACGATACCGACCCGGTGTTCTCCCCCGACGGCAAGAGCATAGCATGGCTTAGCATGGAGAGAGCCGGCTTCGAGGCCGACCGCACCAGGCTCTTTGTCATCGACCTGGCTTCCCGCGAGAAGAAGGAGCTGACCGTAGGCTTTGACCACGGAGCGATGTCCCCGGTATGGAAGGCCGACGGCAGCGGACTTTATTTCAATGCACTGGCATTTGCCCTGCAGGCCATATACTCTGTCGACCTCGAGGGCAATATCACCAGAATAACCCCGGAGGACAGCTGGTATGACTTCGGTGGTGTAAAGGAGATGGGCAACGGCCACCTGCTTGCGACAGCCCAGTCCATGAGCAGACCGGACGAGATCGTATCGGTATCCATCGCAGACGGCTCGTTCACTTACCTTTCCCACGAGAACGACGACATATACGCACAGCTTGAGCAAGAGACTTACGAGCTCCGCTGGATTCCCACCACGGACGGCCTCAAGATGCTCACATGGGTGGTGTATCCCGCAGGATTCGATTCCACAAAGGTGTACCCGACCATGCTGTTCTGCACCGGCGGCCCTCAGCAGTGCCTCAGCCAGAGCTGGTCTACCCGCTGGAACTTCAAGCTGATGGCAGCCAACGGCTACATCGTGATACTTCCCAACAGGCGCGGTACGATGTCCTTCGGCCAGAAATGGTGCGATGACGTGTCGCAGGACTATGCCGGCCAGTGCATCGACGACTACATGTCAGCTGTGTACGAGATGAGGCAGGAGCCTTATGTAGGTAAGATGGGTGCATCCGGAGCCAGCTTCGGCGGCTATTCGATCTACTATCTGGCAGGAGCGCATCCTGATGATTTCGATGCCTTCCTGGCTCATGCCGGCATCTTTAACCAGGAACAGATGTACATGATGACAGAGGAAATGTGGTTCCCCCAGTGGGAGAACGGCGGAGCGCCCTGGGATCTCGAGAAACCGGCAGCCCGCAGGCACTATGTAAACTCTCCCCACAAGCTCATACGCAACTGGAAGACCCCGATCATGGTGACCCACGGCGAGATGGACTACCGCGTACCTGTAGAGCAGGGCATGGCCGCATTCAATGCCGCCCAGATGATGGGCGTGCCCTCCCGTATGCTGCTCTTCCCCGAGGAGAACCACTGGATTCTCAGGCCTCAGAATGCAGTCCACTGGCAGAGGGATTTCTTCGCATGGTTCGATCAGTGGCTGAAAGAATAACCGACACACCTGAATAGGGATTGCTTCAATTCAGCCCGCTCCCCAGTCGATTTAAAGTCGGCTTCAGGAGCGGGCTGTCGTATATCGGTTGCCGCACATAACCCGCAACCGGCTGACAGCACCTATGACTCGCTGACTAGCCAGCGGTCGATGCTGCGGGTGGCTGGGGAAGTAGTACTAGGTATCCGTCCTTGCGGAGACCCTATTCCTCAACTACGGGGCCATAATCGACGATGTCGTTGAAATGCCCTTGGACATGTACCAGGACACTAATAAAAAACCGGGAAATGCAAAACTGCTTGAAATAAATCATTATCTTTGTGGGATGTTCTAAAATTGATGCGTTATGGAAGAAATCAGAAATGACAGTCCTCATCAGGATAAGGGCAGGCAGGCCAAGGTAAAGCTGACCTTTGAGGGAGGCGGCTCGATAATGCTCGGACTGATAGTCCTGGGATGGTTTATCTATGCCGGTATAGGACGCTTCGCGGACAGAGACCGCAGCGTAGTGGTGAAAGGCCTCTCGGAAAGAGAGGTGGTGGCGGACCAGGTCATCTGGCCTCTGGCCTACAGGCTGGCCGGCAATGACCTGAAATCGCTGTATACTCAGATAGAGGAGAACAATGCGGTGATAGTGGATTTCCTTACATCCAACGGCATTCCGCAGGAGGAGATAACCGTGGCACCGGCATCGGTGACGGATCTCCAAGCCGAAAGGTACGGATACAACAACGAGGATCCGTTCCGCTATAAGGCAGTCTCGGTAGTAACCGTCGCCTCAGACAAGATAGAACTGGTACGCAGCCTTATGAACAAACAGGGCGACCTGCTCAAGAAAGGCGTGGTGATAGCCGGTGACGACTACCAGTTCCAGACCGTATTCTCTTTCAACGGGCTCAATGACATAAAGCCGGAGATGGTCGCCGAAGCCACTCAGAATGCAAGAGCAACTGCCCAGAAGTTCGCCGAGGACTCCGACAGCAAGATAGGAAAGATACGCTCGGCCTCACAGGGGCAGTTCTCTATATCCAACCGCGACCAGAACACCCCGCACATCAAAGTGGTAAGGGTGGTCACGACCATAGAGTATTCTCTTAAAGACTAGACGGATATGGCTACATACGATGCGCTTGACTATACCGCC
>ERZ779889.724-NODE-724-length-39414-cov-4.939150_pt1 | contig 39414 bp, 33 predicted proteins | sample MGYA00511030_ERZ779889 | MGnify/ENA primary metagenome ERZ779889 (study PRJEB29588, sample SAMEA2160616) | human gut metagenome | biome: human gut; feature: human-associated habitat; material: faeces | place: Denmark | collected 2008/2010 ... | reverse complement strand
CGGTTAACCTCTATTTAACCACGCGACTATCGCGTGGTTTTCGTTATACAAAAAGCGGCACCCGATGTCTTTCAGACACCGGGCGCTTTTTTATTACTAAGATAACATGAATCAGGAAAGTTTCATATACCCTTTTTTGATAAGTCCGGACTTGCGCATGGCAGCTGCCACAAGCCAGGAGATAATGGCAGGAAGCACAAAACAGATAAGCACAAGACCTATCCAGTCAAATGCGGTAACCGCATCCGGATATCCGTTTGCCGGATCTATCCAGCCGAGGACCACACCTATGGGACCGAGAAGTCCGCAGGTTCCCATACCGGAATTTATAGGTTCACTGTACATGCGCATACGGAAAACGCAGGTCGCAAGAGGTCCGGTAATCGCCGACGCCACTACCGGAGGTATCCACAGCTGCGGATGACGGTTTATGTTCGGCATCTGGAGCATGGAGGTTCCGAGCCCCTGACTGAGAAGCCCCCCGAAACCGTTGTCCTTGAAAGAAGCCACGGCAAAACCCACCATATGCGCACAGCAACCGGCAACTGCCGCACCGCCGGCAATGGCAAGCCCCACACTGCTTCCCGAGACCGCCGCACTGCCTGTAAGCACAAGACCGGCACAGATAGCGGCGCTGGAAATGGGGAGAGTAAGAACTATTCCCATAATAACGGATACAACTATACCCGTAATCAGCGGAGACTGAACCGCAGCCCAGTCAATAGCTGAGCTTATATACCCCACAGCCTTGCCTATGTAGGGGGCAACGTAAACGGAGAGCAGCCCGCCGGTAAGAATAGTCACGAAAGGAGTTACGATTATATCTATCTTTGTTTTTTTGGAAACAAGCAAACCGATCTCCACCGCCGCAATAACGATGAAGAATACTGCCAGCGGACCTCCGGCACCGCCGAGCTTATTTGCGGCAAAACCCACTGCCGCCGCAGAGAATACTACCAGAGCCGAACCGCCCATTGAATAAGCTATGGCTACACCCATTGCCGGTCCGGCAACAGTCTGGGCATATCCGCCTATCTCCGCAAGAATGCCGAGTCCCGGGATCATGCCCAAAGCCTTGAAAATAGTACCGATGAGCAGTGACGCAAACAGACCCTGAGCCATGGAACCCATGGCATCGATAAACCATCGCTTGAAAAGCTTTTTAATCATTTCTCCACCCCGATTTATTTCCATTATTGTTATTATATAATAACAGAATTCCGAAGGTATTTCAATAGAAACGGAGAGTATTTCGGTTTTTTGTATAAATTCGGAAATATTTCACAAAATAAAAAGAAAAAAAACGGAGCGGAAAAAATGAATATCAAGAATATCAGAACGGATCTTGCCGCGGAAATACAGCAGATACAGAATCTCGGTCCGGATGACGGAGTACAGGATGAAGAGGACTGCGTCCGGGGCATTCCGGTACACCGCACAAAGATTCTTTCAGCCGAGGCCGCGGAAAGATTCGGAAAGCCTGAGGGACAGTATACCGCGGTGGACTTTTCCGGAGCGTTCCGGGATGACGACGTGTACACAGCCTCAATACAGACCGTCGCGGATGAAATAGAATCCTTTATAGGCTCGGACATGACAGGGGCAGTGCTTGTGGTGGGATTGGGAAACGCCGCCATGACCTCGGACTCTGTAGGAACAAAGACCGCGGACGGACTGATAGTTACACGGCATATAAAAAACAATCTTCCCCGGTTATTCTCCTCCCTGCCTCTGCGGGATGTTTCCGTAATAAAACCCGGAGTTCTGGGAAAGACCGGGATAGAAAGCTCCGACGTCATAAATTCAGTGGTCAGGAGCACTCACCCGTCGGCAGTGGTAGTCATAGATTCCCTTTCCGCAAGGAATCCGAAAAGGATATGCTCCACGGTACAGATGTCCGACAGCGGTATATGTCCCGGCTCGGGCGTGGGTAATACCAGAGCGGAGATAAGCCGCCGGACACTGGGTGTGCCTGTACTGGCGCTGGGAGTCCCTACGGTGGTATCGGCGGTAACGCTTTCGGCGGATATGATGCAGAGGCTTACCGACAATCTCCGCAACGCCCGGACTTCCGCGGACAAAAAACTCTCCGCCGCACTGGAAGATCTGCACGACGGAGATTTTTACGAACTTCTGTTACCTCTTGTATCTCCATCGGAAAGCACCATGACGGTAACTCCGGGAGATGTGGACGCACTGACGGCAAAGGTTGCAAGACTGTTGTCCACGGCAATAAACAAGGCTCTTCACGGGGATCTTTCTCAGGAACAGATAAACGCACTGCTCAACGTATAAAAGCGTTTTTCAGCACCCTGCATACATCGTCAACACCGCTGACGGTGAAGTCCGGGTCGGAAATATAAACAAGAACTATGAACCCGGCAAAAAGCACTGTAAATATCCAGAAAAGAGAGCTTCTCGCGAGCCCGGCAAGGACTTCTCTGCCGCTGAGAATACAGCCTTCTTCGGCGTATCTGAGTTCATGACGCCGGATTTTTCCTCCGGACAGAAACACCGACACAGTCAGAACGACTGCCGCAATACCGCAGAGAACACAGTATACCGTCCCGGGCAGTCCGAAGCATTCCGCAACAGATATCACCGTAAAGCCGGCAAACCACACCGGGAAGGTCCGGACACCGGAAAGAGTCTTTCCGTAAACAGCGGAGGCTATTATCCCAACGGCGAAGACCGCAGGAGCCCATCGGGCGGAAACAACCGTGACACAGGCAAGGTATGCGGAGAGTACTACCGATGCGGAGACATTGAACCGTCCGAGTTTATCGCAGACGATCATGTCAAAAATCACAGTATAGGAAAAGGAATAAATAAGCGACGGAACGATCATGAAAAAAAGCTTCTGTACAATGTTCGTTCCGGTATCGGATGATGCCGAAGTGATGACATATCCGTCGGAAATGAGCAGATCTTTTGCCGTCTGCACAAGAAAAAGGGCGAATACGGAAGCGGCCCCCGCCGCCAAAGCTCCCGTAACCGGGAGAAAGGCGGGCGCAGAAACGGCTTTTCTTCCCCTTAAGGGTTTTCCCTGCCTTTTGCTGTATACCGCAAAAGCCCCGAAGACCGCCGCGCACCGACATGCCGGAACAAGAAATGAGGTCAGATAAAACCGGAGTGATTCGTCCGGAATACGGGTAAGGGACTCAAGGATATATTTCAGAATGAAAATAAAAACAAGTCCGAATATTCCGGCTGCAAATATTCCGTTGAAGAGCAGGGACGTATCCTCCCTGCGCTTCTGCTGTTCAAAGGTCATGTTTTCCTCATTCATTTCCTGAAACTCCTTTCAGATGTCCCTGCCGGGAAAGCGACCGGAAGCCGCTCTGACGTAAAGCCTCATACACAATTATCGCAACAGAATTGGAAAGATTCAGACTCCGGACACTCTCTTTCATGGGTATTCTTATACATTTATCGTAATTGTCACGGAGAAGTTCCTCCGGAAGTCCCTTGGTCTCCTTGCCGAAAAGAATTATGCACCCGTCGGGATATTCGACATCAGAGTATGTCCTTGCCGACTTGGTGCTGGCAAAAAGCAGCGGACGTTCCTCCTTTCCTGCCCACTCCAGAAACGATTCCAGATTTTCATGTATATGAAGGTCAAGTTCATTCCAGTAATCAAGTCCCGCACGGCGCAGATGCGCGTCATCGATGGAAAAGCCCAAAGGTTTGACAAGATGCAGCTGAACTCCGGTACAGGCGCAGGTTCGGGAAATATTCCCGGTATTCTGGGGTATTTCGGGTTCTATAAGGGCAACGGCTAAATTCTTCATTCTTTTATTTCCTCTTTATCGGACAGTTACAGACAGTACAAGCGCAAAACAAAACCTGTCATGAACTAAGTATACCATTTTCCCGCCCGTTTTTCAAGTCTGCGTGCCTTATGTTTGAAATTCGGTCAAAGAAATTTTCCCCATTAACCGAAATTATATCTCCCCGACCGATACGGTTTGAGCGGAAGCGACAGTGTGCGACGTGTTTTTTCTGTCGAACCGAAAAAACGGTCGATGTGTTTTTCTTGACTTCCCCGGAAAGCTGAGCTATAATGGCTTCAGAAACGGAGGCGAAAGCTTTGAGCTGCGGATTGCTGGAAAACTACACCAGAAGACTTATGGAGCTGCCCACGGAAAGTATTGTTCCCAATTTTGCCCAGCCCAGGACCGAATTTGACACTGCGGCATTGGACGAGTTGGCTGAAAGCATCAGGAACGTCGGAATCATTCAGCCACTTACGGTACGATACCGGGGCGAAGGCATGTACGAGCTCATCGCCGGGGAAAGAAGACTCCGGGCGGCGAAACAAAACGGACTTCGTCACGTTCCCTGCGTCATAACCGATATCGACGACTCATCCTCCGCCCTGATCGCACTGGTGGAGAATCTGCAACGGAGAGATCTTGATTTCTTCGAACAGGCGCGTGGACTGGAAAAACTCATTTCCCTGACGGGAATGACCCAGGCACAGGCGGCAGAGCAGACGGGCAAGACCCAGTCTGCGGTGGCAAACAAGCTTCGTCTTCTGAAACTGCCGGAAAGCGTACGGAAAGCCGTTGCGGAAGCCTCCCTTACGGAGAGACACGCCCGGGCGCTGCTGACACTGAAAGACGAAAAAAACATGCTCAGGGCAGTGGAACACGCGAAAAAAACCGGATGTACCGTTTCCCAGTTTGAGCACTACATAATAAAACTCGAATGTCCTCCGAAACGCAAACCGGTGCGCATGGGCTTCTGCCGTGATCTGCGTCTGTACAGCAACAGCTTCGCGAAAACCGTGAGGATGATGAACGACTCCGGATTCTCCGCCTGTATCAGAACAGACACCCAGGAGGACAAAGTCACCTACACCATAACCGTCCGCAGGACGGCTGAATAAGCGTTCTTGCTCATCATATATTTTCTTCTGTTTTTCTCCTTTTTTCCATTCCTGTCCGAAAGAGCCGCCGAAAGCGGCTCTTTCGGTTTTACAAAAAGTATTGACATTCCGGAAAAATTGTGTTAGTATATACATGGAAGGAGGTTCACTGAAGTAAATAATTCCGGCAAAATACCGTATTGCCGCAGATAAAAGATGAAAAACTGTCTGTACAGGAACAGTTTTCAGAGAAACAACAGTCCCAAAAGACTGTCCATTTTAACAGAGGTCTATATATGAAAAAAACAGTTGTTTGCACTATAATCTGCTGTATTCTTTTTTCCCTGTGTTGCTGCACGCCGGCACTGACCGGAAAAAATGAGCCGGAGCTTGTCCAGAAGCCCCGTATGGGTGTTCAGTTCATGATAACCCAGGAGCAGTTCCCCGTCATAGGAGCCACGGGAAACGCGTACGGTCTTGCGGAGGATTTTTTCAATTCCATATTCCAGTCCGACGGAACGTATGACATAAAACAGCATCCCCTTTATCCCAAGAAATACGAAAACGAGCAGGAGCTTATTAAAGCTCTGAAGAATAAAACGATCTCCGTTGCCTTTACCGAAAAACCGCGAAGTGTCCGAGAGAACTGGGACGGTATGACTGCTGTGAAACTTACCACGGAGGCACTGGTGTTCCTTACCTCTGCGGATAATCCGGTAAAAACGCTCACCGGAAACCAGCTCAAGGATATTTTCTCCGGGAAAGTAACCGACTGGTCCGAAGTAGGGTCAGTCAAGGGAAAGATCTCTTTCCTCGGAAAAGATTCCGTTTACACCTCAGCGGAAAGACTGATGCAGCTTTCCCTTCTGCCGGAATACAAGGCATCCGGGACAAACTCTGAAGCTGTCACCTGGGCTGAACGGAATATGTCGGCTCGTTGCGAATATCACAACGGCTCTGACTTCATTCTTGAGCCGGCGGCTTTCAGCCAATACTATCTGAATCTTACCATAAGCGGAAATCCCGATGGAATAATCGCCGTTGACGGAAAAACCGTCACCACGGAATCGATAATTTCCGGAGAGTACCCCTTCGTGATAGACACATATATGCTTATTACGGACAGCGGATACTCTCAGTTCTGTCATGAACTGCGTAAATGGGCGGAAACAGACACGGAACTTACCGTAGTTTCAGGCAGAGGCGCCGTGGAATATCCCATAGGAAGACTCGGCAGCTTTGAAAGCTTCCAGTACGGCGAATAAAACATATGCACCCATATGAATATAACACTCCGCCGGAACCTTCACAGGTTCCGGCGGTTTATCTTTTTTCTTTATAAGAGAGATATCGATTAAAAAAAACGCCTGAAGGCATCACGTCTTCAGGCGTTTTTGTCCGGAGATCCGGAAATTATTTACTCTTGGTAATGTCGTTGAGAAGCTTCAGGAAGCTGTCGTCATCGTCATCATCGGGCTCCTCACGGGTAACCTGTGCGGCAGGTTTGCGTATATGCCTTTCCGCAGCGGGCTTTGCGGCAGGAGCAGAAGCGGAGGAAGTCGCACGGGTGGGTCTGGAAACGATGGTGTCGGAGAAATCATCAACGCTCTTGGGCTCATCGTTATGGGTGATCTGAGGAGCGGGTTTGGTGATATTTATGCCGGGCAGTTTGAACTGAGGGACGACAGGCTGTTCCTTTTTCTCGTCAAAACCGGAAGCGATAACGGAAATACGAAGCTCATCCTCCATATTCTCGTCAAGCACAACACCCCAGATGATATCAGCATCGGGATTTGCTTCCTCTTTAATAATATCGGCGGCTCTGTAAATATCTTCAAGAACGATGTTCGCATCGGCAGTAAAGTTGAGCAGTATCTTGTGTGCGCCGGTAATGGAGGTCTCCAGCAGCGGGCTTGTGATCGCAAGTCTCGCGACATTTTCAGCCTTGTCCTTCCCCTTGGCGGAAGCCACGCAGAGATGAGCGTATCCGGCGTTCTTCATGTTCGCGGAAACGTCGGCGAAGTCAAGGTTTATCAGACCGTGACCCTTGATAAGGTCGGTAACACTCTGAACACCCTGTTTGAGTATGCTGTCAGCCATTTCAAAGGCGTTGAGCAGGGTTATCTTATTGTCCGCAACAAGCTTGAGACGCTCGTTGGGAATAACAATAAGGGAGTCAACGTTCTTGAGCATTTCCTCAACACCCTTGTCCGCCTGCTCCATTTTGCGGGAGCCTTCAAAAGCGAAGGGCTTGGTCACTATACCAACGGTGAGAATACCCATTTCCTTAGCGACCTGAGCAACATAAGGAGCGGCTCCGGTTCCCGTGCCGCCGCCCATTCCGGCGGTGATAAATACCATCTCGGTGCCCTTGAAGACATCTTCAATGGCGGACTTGCTTTCTTCCGCGGACTTTCTGCCTATCTCGGGATTTGCTCCGGCGCCGCGACCGTGGGTCACGCCTTCGCCTATAAGGATTTTATGAGTTGCCTGAGAGTGGTCCAGCGCCTGTTTATCGGTATTTACGGCAATAAACTCAACACCGCGGACTTCCTCCCGGATCATTCTGTTGACTGCGTTACAACCGCCGCCGCCTACGCCGACGACTTTTATTGTTACCAACTGTTCCTGTTCCTCTACGCTTCTGAAAGCCATTTTCAGCCCATCCTTTCAAAGGTCAAAACGGCCAATGCCGTTCAAAATTTCAAGATCTATACATCCGATAATCCGGCAGTTTTCACTGCGGAATACACGTTTAGTCTATTTTACCATACTATCTCTAACATAATAGCACATTTTCTATCGTTCGTCAACAGTTTTTTTCTACTTTTTCGTAAAATCGTCAAATAAATCTCAATTCTCGGGCTTATATCTTCCCTTTTCATAATCGTGAACGTCCACAGTAGCTTTGCGGAGAACGGGATTGGAGTCAAGTATCTGCCGGGCGAGATTGATTTTAAGGTCCAGATCGGCACTGTTTCCCACTTCAACAGAGATAAGATTATCAAGAATTATCCGGTAATTATACTTTTTAGTCATATCTATTTCCGTTATACGGGAGCCGAGGCCGACGCCGTCCATAAGCTCCTTTATGCGGCAAAGGGTCGTACACTCCAGATTGATATTTCTGTCAAGACGACTTCCCACCTTATATGTGCTGACGGTCATTCCACGGACAAGGACGGTTCCCGTACGGCTGAGTCCTGACTGCTCCAGCACCTTAAGATCGCCGTCAAGGTACAGATATTCGCCGTCGGCGACAAGAAGACTGTACACAGGCTCGCTTGAAGTTACCGAAATATGTATTTCATGCGGAAAAACCGTCTTCACCTTTATGGTTTTGAGGTACGGAAACGCGGATCTCAGTTTCTGCACGGCAGAATCGCTGTCAAACAGGACCAGACTCGTTCCGTAAGAGTCAGATATCCGGGACACCAGAGCCTCGTCGGAATACGGAGAGGAATTGGACACGGTGATATCCTGAACCCGGCACAGAATACACAGTGCGGCAAAGGCGATCACGGCCATGACAAGGACCGCGGACACTATCCGGACGATAAGGCGCAGACGCTTGCGGAATAACCGGCGGTTAAGCCGTTCCATATCGCTTTCGGGCAGGTTCAAGTTTCTCTTTATCTTTCTTTTCATGGTTTTCCCTTCTGTTTGCACCGGTAACTGTCTCGGCTAAAATTTTACCATACCTTATCGGTGTTGTCAAGACCGTTACACAAAAAAGCCGCTGATTTGACAACAAAATTACGTTGATTACAGAATTGATATATGGTACAATGAAGCCGCATACAGAATATTTGAGGGGGAATCCAAAATGCAGAAACGTGTTGCCACGATACAGGATATTTCATGTTTCGGAAGATGCTCACTTACGGTGGCACTTCCCATAATCTCCGTTGCGGGCATAACAGCCTGCGGAATTCCTTCCGCAGTGCTCAGCACACACACCGGAGGCTTTACCGGATATACTTTTCACGACCTGACGGCGGACATTGAGCCCATAGCCGGACACTGGAAGGATTTAGGTCTGGACTTTGACGCAATATACACCGGATACCTCGGATCACCGGAGCAGATAAATATTGTCGGAAGATTCATAGACACCTTCCGCAGACCCGGAACGCTGGTGATAGTTGATCCCGCCATGGCAGACATGGGAAAGCTTTATCCGGGATTCAGACCCGACTTTCCATCCCTGATGGCTGAACTCTGCGGGAAAGCGGACGTGGTTGTGCCGAATATAACGGAAGCGGCAATGATGCTCGGTAAAGAATACATGGGCGAAGGGTACGACAGCAGATATATAGAGTCCCTCTGCCACGGACTTATAAAACTGGGAGCAAAGAATGCGGTCCTTACAGGCGTCAGTTTCCGGGAAAACGAACTCGGGGCGGCATGCTGCGGTGATGACAGAAAGGTTGAATACGTCAGCACTGAGCGGATGCCGGGTATGTATCACGGAACGGGAGACGTATACGCTTCCGCCCTTACTGCCGCGCTGGTCAAAGGATTTTCCCTGAAGGATTCCGCTCTTATCGCCGCCAAATTCACGGTGGAAAGCATCAGATGCACAATAGAGGACGGTTCGGACATACGCTTCGGAGTGGACTTTGAAAGGGCTCTTCCGGGATTCATGAAGGATCTGGACATAATACGGTGACAGCCCTCATAATACCGTGACTTATCCCGGAACAGGACAACATTTCACAAAATAGTGCTTGATTCCGTGCTCTGTATATGGTATATTATATGTTATACAGCAAAACCTCGGAGGAAATACGATGACCACAGTTACCCGGCTCATAGAAAGAATAACCCCCGGACTTTCGGACAGATTCATATTTGAGACCATTCCCTCGGCAGACGGAAAGGACACCTGGAGCATTGCTCCCGCCGAAGGCGGAAAAGTTCTGCTTTGCGGAAACAGTCCCCTGTCCCTTGCCGCGGCATACGGCTATTATCTGAAGCATTATCTGAACATAAATCTGTCCTGGTGCGGAAGCAACATGACCGTACCGGAGGATATTCCCTCCCCCGAACCCTACAGCCGCATCATAGAGCAGGATTACCGGGTATATATGAACTACTGTACCCATTCCTATTCCGCCGCATGGTGGGACTGGGAACGCTGGGAAAGAGAAATAGATATGATGGCGATGCACGGCATAAACATGCCCCTTGCCATTACGGGAACGGAAGCGGTATGGTACAAAACCCTTCTTGACATAGGTTTCACCGACGGGGAAGCCAGAGATTTTCTGTGCGGACCGGGATTCATTGCCTGGGAACTCATGACCAACCTTGAGCATCACGCGGGTCCCATGCCGAAAAGTTGGATAGAAAGCCATGAAGCCCTCGGGAAACGTATTCTCGAAAGGGAGCTCGAATTCGGAATGAAGCCGATACAGCAGGGATTCTCGGGCTTTGTTCCCATGAAACTGAAAGAAAAATTTCCGGAAAGCCGCATACTCATCAAAGAAAAATGGAACAACATCGGCTCCACGGCGGAGCTTGACCCGACGGATCCCCTGTTCATGAAACTGGGAACTCTGTTCATGAAAAATCTCAGGGAGATATTCGGGACTTACGGTTTTTATGCCGCCGACCCCTTCCATGAGGGTAAACCTCCCGTGGACGGTCCGGAGTACCTGAACGAGGTGGGGAAAACGATCTCGGGACTGTTTGAGTCTTTTGACAAGGACTACACCTGGGTCATGCAGGCGTGGTCCATACGCAAGGACATAGCTACCGTAGTTCCGAAGGACCACCTTCTGATACTTGACCTCAAAGGCTTTATGCCGAAAAAGACCGACGGATACTGGGGCTACCCATTTGTCGCCGGAACTCTGCACAATTTCGGGGCAAGAATGGCTTTGCACGGAGATATGTGCCTTCAGGCAAGAAACAAGTATCTGACCATAAGGAAAAAGTATCCGAATATCTGCGGAAGCGGACTGTTCATGGAGGGAATAGGTCAGAATCCCGCGTTTTACGATCTCGCCCTCGAAATGCTGACCCGTAATGACAGCCAGGATATGCAGGAATGGCTCAGGGGCTATTGCCGCCGCAGATACGGTGTTGACAGCGACTTTGCGGTCAAAGCGTGGAATCTGCTTGTGGACAACATTTACACAGAAGAAACGGATTTCGTCGAAAAAGGGAGCCTTGTCTGCGCCCGCCCCGCACTGACGCTCATAGGAACAGGCCCCTGGGACGGATTCATGATACATTACGACTCAAAAGTTCTGCCGGATGTGCTTGAACTTCTTCAGAAAGTTCCCTCGGAGACAGACGGCATGAAATTTGACCGTATGGATATCTGCCGCCAGCTGATATCCAACTACGCAAGGAAACTGTACCTCGACCTGGTGCACTGCTTCACCGCCGGGGATAAAGACGGATTCATGAAGAAAAAGAAGGAATTCCAGATCCTTCTAAGACAGTTCGACAAACTTCTTTCTCTCCGTAAGGAATGGCAGATACAGACCTGGATAGGCGATGCCCGCAGCTGGGGTACCACCGAAGAGGAAAAAGACCTTTACGAATACAATGCCAGAGCGCAGGTCACGATCTGGGGCAACGAGGAAGCATCAGTTCTCTTCGACTATGCCTGGAAAGAATGGTCCGGACTTGTGGGAACGTATTACGCCGGAAGATGGGATATCTTCCTTGATATGCTCGCCCGGAAACTGGAAAAGGGCGAGAGTTACAGCGACAGACAGCTTCCGATGTTTGAAGACAGGATAATCTGGAGAGCCTCCCCGTTCTACAGCTCTCTCGCGGATTGGGAAAACACCTGGGTCAACTCAACCGAACCTATCCCCCGTCACACTGACGTCACTCAGAAATACGTGGATGACCTTGTGGCGGAATACTCGGTAAAAGTCAGAAACGAAATGTAAAGCGCACATATCGGAAAAACAGTAAGAGGCTGCCTGCGGGCAGTCTCTTTTAAACAGTTAAAGTCCCGAAACAGTCCGGATTCCTCCTCTCCGGATGAACATGACCGGAACCCGGACAAAAACCGGTTCCGGCTGAAAAACAATATACACCACGTTTAGTGGTTTTACAATACATTTCGTGGATTTTGTTGATATTTTCCTGAATATCAATTAAAATGATGTTAACACTTTTTTATGACGCATCAGTTCGCAGGGCGGAAGGGGGAGATGTATGCAATTCGGGGTCATCCTGAAAGAGTTGCTTATAGAGAAAGGAATATCACAGAAGCAATTTGCTGCTGACCTGAACCTTGCACCGACGACCGTCGGCAATTATATCCGGGGTTACCGTGAACCTGACTTTGATACACTTCGGCATGTCGCCCGGTATTTCAACGTCTCCACGGATTACCTTCTGGATAAAAGAACCGGAAAGGGCAGAGATCATCTGGAGGATGAACTTCTCCGGCTTTACAGATCCACGCCGAAGGAACTCAAAGACCTTTTTATGGAACAGGCACGGCTTATAGCTACTTACAACCTGGAAGAAAAAATTGAGATCAAATCCGAAAACACCTGAAGGACATGCCTCCGGCATGTAAAAATGATTAATAAAAGGACTTCGTACGAAGTCCTTTTTATTTTTTATACGGCTGTTTCCCGTTTTCCTGATGCGGAATTGCGGAGGCAGGAAAAAGCATACGGGGCCCCTGTTGCGTAAATTTATGTAAACTGTCCGGAAACAGGAATTATCATATCCCGAGGCGCGTATAATCTATACGTCGGAAAAGTTTCGGTTAAAGAAGCAAAACTATTCTTTACGGCTTATTCTCGCTCCCAGAGATGACAGAACACCGCACATATCCTGGTATCCCCGGTCTATATGTGATACTTTGCAGATCCGGCTCTCCCCCTCCGCCGCAAGTGCCGCGACTACAAGTGCCGCACCGCCCCGCAGATCCGTGGACTCAACCTTTGTTCCGTACATTTTCCCTACGCCGTCCACCACGGCGACTCTCCCGTCCACGGTTATTTTCGCCCCCATACGGGACAGTTCCCCCACATGCCTGAATCTGTCGGAAAAGACGGTTTCTATAAAGACACTGCTGCCCTTCGCCTTGCACATAAGAGCCATGCACACAGCCTGGGCATCGGTAGGAAATCCCGGATAGGGCATTGTTCTTACGGTGTCTGCCGCCCGGAGTTCATCACAAGATATGTAAATATCCGATCCGGACACAGTGACGGTACTTCCGGTCTGACGCAAAAACGCGATTATGGATGACAGATGTTCCGGCTCAGTATTCCGGAGCATTGCGTTTCCGGCGGTAGCGGCAACAGCACACATATAAGTTGCCGCGGCTATTCTGTCGGGGATTACACGATGGCGCGCCGGTTTAAGCGAACGAACCCCGTCTATGACCACCGTAGGTGTCCCTGCCCCGGACACCCTTGCACCCATTTTATTCAGAAAGCATTGCAGGTCGCAGATCTCAGGCTCCTTTGCGGCATTCGATATGACCGTTCTCCCCTCTGCCGTGACCGCAGCCAGCATAATATTCTCAGTCGCCCCAACACTGGGAATGGAAAGGTCAACATCCGTCCCCTTCAGCCCGTCGCATTCGCAATCCAGAAAGCCGTGCTCTTCCCGGATCCTTGCACCCATCTTCCGCAAAGCCGCGAGATGCAGGTCTATCGGTCTGGGTCCCAGTTCGCACCCCCCGGGAAAGGAGATCACCGCATGCCCTCTGCGGGCAAGGATCGCTCCGAGAAAGACAACGGAGGATCTCATGCGACGCATCAGTTCGTCGGAGATCATGAACCCTGCGGCGGCAGAGGTGTCAACATAGACCCTGTCGGAAAACACGGTCACCGAAGCGCCGAGATAACGTAATATATCCGCTGCAGCAGCGGTGTCACTTATACAGGGACAATTCTCTATAACGCTTTCCCCGTCAGCGAGCAAAGTGGCGGCAAGTATGGGTAAAACGCTGTTTTTCGCGCCCTGAACGTCAACCACCCCGCAAAGGGGAACGCCGCCCTCTATCAAAAATTCAGACATATGCCGAAACCCTCCCAGATACAGATACTACATACTATGTCAGGTGAAGACAAATTGCGACTGCGGACAGCCGACGTTACCCGGAAAAAATTTCCGGATATTATGTATAAATTCCATCAAAACTATTGACATTTTTTCAACACTTTGATATAATATTTCCGAAAGAAAGGAGCTTTTTATGGCAGATAAACTGATTTCCGATCTCGAACTGTTCAGCCGCGGAAAATCCCGCAACGCCTATGATTTCATGGGCTGCCACAGATGCGGTGACGCCTATGTTTTCAGGGTATGGGCCCCGAATGCCGTAAGTGTAAGGGTCGTGGGCGATTTCAACGGCTGGAATACGGACTGCCCCCCTATGGAAAACACAGGAAACGGAGTATGGCAGACCGAAATAAAAAACATAAACATCTACGACGGATATAAATATTATATTGAAACATCCAACGGCGATTTCAGATACAAAAGCGACCCTTACGGATTTCATATGGCACTGCGCCCGGATACTGTAAGTAAAGTATATGACCTGGAGGGCTTTGTCTGGCATGACGGGGATTACCGTAAAAAAGCCGGGGAAAAAGACATCCTCCGTTCTCCTGTGAATATATATGAGGTACACCTGGGTTCATGGAAACGGCATGAGGACGGAAATCCTTACACCTATGCCGAAATGGGCAGAGAACTGTCAGGATACGCCGTAAAACACGGATATACCCACGTAGAACTTCTTCCCGTGGCAGAGCATCCCTACGATCCCTCCTGGGGATACCAGATAACAGGATTCTACGCTCCGACCTCACGTTTCGGAACACCGGAAGATATGATGAGTTTTGTGGATATATGCCACCAGAACGGTATAGGAGTGATCCTCGACCTCGTCACGGCTCATTTTCCGAAGGACGCGAACGGCCTTTATGAGTTTGACGGCAGTTGCTGTTACGAATCCTCCGACCCGGTAATGAACGAACACCCTGAGTGGTCCACACGGATCTTTGACTATTCAAAAAATCAGGTAAAATCTTTTCTTATTTCCAACGCCTGTTTCTGGCTGGAAAAATACCACGCGGACGGGCTGAGACTTGACGCTGTGGCTTCAATGCTCTACCTGGATTACGGACGGAGAAACGGTGCGTGGAGACCCAACAGGGACGGGGGCAACATAAACTATGATGCCGTGGACTTTCTCCGCCAGCTGAATACGGCCGCCTTCGAGACCTATCCGCCGGTCATAATGGCGGCGGAGGAATCAACCGCATTTCCGATGGTCACAAAGCCGCCCTACGACGGGGGACTGGGATTCAATTTCAAGTGGAACATGGGCTGGATGCACGATATGCTCGACTATATGTCCACCGACCCGCTGTTCCGCAAGGGAAGACACAACGATCTGACCTTTTCCCTGACCTACGCTTTTTCGGAAAACTTCATCCTTCCCCTTTCCCACGATGAAGTAGTTCACGGAAAAAGATCCATGATAGGACGTATGCCCGGCAGTTATGATGATAAATTCGCAAATCTCAGGGTATTTTACGGTTTCATGATGGCTCATCCGGGCAAAAAACTGTCATTTATGGGAAACGAATTTGCCCAGTTCATAGAATGGGATTATTCAAAGCCCCTGGACTGGCTTCTGCTTGACTATCCCCGGCACCGGCAGATGTGGGACTATACCGCCGACCTGAACCGCTTTTATCTCCGAACCCCGGCTTTCTGGGAAAGAGACACCGGCTGGGACGGTTTCCGGTGGATATGCGCCGACGACCGGGACAACGGTATACTTTCCCTGAGGCGCATTGACGGAAGCGGAAACGAAATAATAGGAGTATTCAACTTCTGCCCGGTCAGACACGAGGGATACCGCATCGGCATACCCAACGGGTGCGTGCTGAAGCCGATATTCAACAGTGATGACGGAAAATACGGAGGAAGCGGAGAAACGCTGAAAAACGTAAAAACGGAGAAAAAGCCCATGCACGGACTTGACTTTTCCGCAGCTCTCACCGTTCCGCCCCTTTCCGCCGTATTTTACAGAATGACCTATATAAAGAAGAAATAACTGAAAGGACAAACCGAAAATGGTACACCGCAGAAAAGAATGTATAGCCATGCTTCTTGCCGGCGGTCAGGGAAGCAGACTGAAGGTATTGACCGAAAACACGGCAAAGCCGGCGGTTCCCTTCGGAGGCAAATACAGGATAATTGACTTCTCCCTTTCCAACTGTGTCAATTCCGGAATAGATACTGTCGGGATACTGACACAGTATCAGCCCCTGGAGCTCAATGACTACATAGGCAACGGACAGCCCTGGGATCTTAACCGTAATTTCGGAGGCGCACACATTCTGCCGCCGTACACCTCGTCGGCGGGAACTGAATGGTACAACGGAACCGCAAATGCGGTCTATCAGAATATACCTTTCATTGAACGGTATGACCCGGAATATGTGCTGGTACTGTCAGGAGACCACATATACAAGATGGACTACGCAAAAATGCTCCGGTACCACAAGGATAAAGGAGCTGAATGTACCATCGCAGTCAGGACAGTCCCCCTCAGCGAAGCCTCCAGAATGGGAATAATGAGCACAGACAAAGACGGACGGATTACCGAATTTGAAGAAAAGCCCAAACAACCGAAAAGCAACCTGGCCTCCATGGGAGTCTATATTTTCACCTGGAAGACCCTGAAAAAATACCTTGTTGACGATGAAAACGATCCGGAATCCTCCAATGATTTCGGCAAAAACGTGATCCCGGCACTCCTCTCCGCAGGGCGGGAGCTTTTCGCCTACAGCTTCGACGGATACTGGAGGGACGTGGGAACTCTCGACAGTCTCTGGAACGCCAATATGGATCTTCTCCGTCCGGAAAAGCCCCTTGATCTCAAGGATCCGGATTTCAAGATATACTCCCGGAACTACGCCTTTCCCCCAAGCACCGTCACGGACAAGGCGCAGATCAGAAATTCATTTGTGGCGGAAGGCTGCTTCATAAACGGCAAGATCGTAAATTCCGTAATATCCACCGACTGTACGGTAAAACAGGGCGCAGAAATATACGACAGCGTCATCATGCCGGGAACGGTGGTGGAAAGCGGCGTTGTTATACGTTACGCGCTGGTGGGCGAAAACTGCCGGATAGAACAGGATGCGGTCATAGGCGGCGACAGATCCTCCGACCCGTCGTGGGGAATTGCCGTGATAGGTACGGGAAAGACCGTCCGTGCGGGGAAAATAGTTTCTCCGGACGCAAAAGTTTGATTCAAAGATAAAGGAGATCTTAAAATGAAAGCGGCAGGGATTATTTTTTCCGAAACAAAGCACAGTGCCCTCGATGCCCTGACCCATTGCCGGACAGTTGCCTCTCTCCCCTTCGGGTCAAGATACAGACTTATAGACTTCGTTCTCTCAAACATGGTAAACTCCGGTATAAACAACATAGGCGTAATAACAAAAAGCAATTATCAGTCCCTGATGGAGCATCTGGGGACCTGTCAGGAATGGGACCTGAACCGCAAAAACGGAGGACTTATGATAATTCCCCCCTTTGCGGCGGGCGTCTCGGGAAACTATGACGGCAGACTCGATAAACTCAGCGCCGCACTGAAATTCATTGACGAAAGATGCTCTGAGGACTACATGATCCTTGCGGACTGCGCCATAGTCTGCAAACTTGATTACGCAAAGATCCTTGAAAGCCATATCTCTTCGGGAAAGGACCTTACCGTCGTGGCAATGAAGGTCGTCCGGCAGGAGGCAAAGCCCTCTGAACTCGTTCTGGATATGGATGACAGGGGAAAAGTTACAGGTGTGTATATAAATTACATCGCAAAACCGGGACAGTACGTTTCTCTGGGGAGATGTGTCATAGGACGGAAGTACCTGCGCAACGTCGTCACATACCTAACCGCAAGGGGGTATCACAGCTTCGCAAAGGATTTTGTCCAGCAGGATTTCAACAACGGATCTCTGGACATATCGGTATACGTTCACGACGGACCCGCGATGAGAAATCACGACATAAAGGATTATTTTGAAAACAGTCTTGCCCTTACGGACAAGGAGGTACAGAATACGCTTTTTGACATGTCCCGCCCGGTATACACCACGGTTCATGACGAGGTCCCCACATTCTACGGCAATGACAGTTCAGTCTCGGACAGCCTTTTCGCCGACGGTTGCGAAATAAACGGAAAAGTGGAACACTCCGTCCTTTTCCGGGGTGTCATCATAGAAAAAGGCGCAAGCGTAAGGAATTCCGTTATCATGGACGCCTCCGTGGTTGAAGAAGGAGCGAGTCTGGAAAATGTTATTATAGACAAGAATGTAAGGATAAGCCGGAATACACATATCAAAGGCGCGCCGGCGGATCCGCTCATAATATCTAAGGGGGAAACGGTTTGAAAATACTTTTTGCGGTAAGTGAAGCAACACCCTTTGTAAAAACAGGAGGGCTTGCGGATGTGGCGGGTTCATTGCCCAGATATGTTGCGAAGGATCCGGAAGCCGAAGTCTGCGTGATACTTCCCTACTACCGTGCCATAAAACAGAATCCCGAATTCGACAAATACACAAAATTCATTGCGGATTTTTCCACGCCTCTGGCATGGAGAAACTGCTACACCGGGATCTTCCGGTACAGGAAGCCCGGAATGAGGGTCACATACTATTTTGTTGACAATGAATACTACTTCGGCAGAGACAAGCTTTACGGATACTATGACGGCGGAGAAATGTTTGCCTTTTTCAGCAAAGCCGTTCTTGAGGCACTCCCGCACATAGGCTTCATGCCGGACATAATTCACTGCAATGACTGGCAGACTGCGCTTATTCCCGTCTTTTACAAGCTTATGTATCAGCATTACGGCCGTATCAGAACAGTACTCACCATTCATAATATAGAGTATCAGGGGAAGGCTCCGCTTGAATTTGCCTCTGACGTACTCGGAATTGACGACAGCCACAGAAATGTCCTTGAGCAGGACGGATGTGTCAACGTTCTCAAAGCCGGAATAGTACTGGCGGACAAACTGACCACGGTCTCCCGGTCATATGCCGGGGAAATACTCGATCCTTATTACGGACAGGGACTTGACGGCATACTGAGGGAAAACAGCTATAAACTCCGGGGGATAGTAAACGGGCTTGACCCAAAGGCTTTTGACCCGCGGAACGACCCTTATACGGAGGAACATTATTCGGCAACGGATATGAAGGGCAAAGCCGTATGCAAACTCAGGCTTCAGCAGCAGCTCGGTCTCAACGTTGAACCTTTCACCCCCACGGTTTCGGTCATATCAAGGCTCGTAAGCCATAAAGGCATGGATTTGCTGGGGGGAAACACTCTGGACCGGCTGATGGAACTGGGAATACAATTCATAGTTCTCGGCTCGGGAGAGAAGCAGTACGAAGACTTTTTCCGTTATTACCAGACAAAATACCCCGGCAGGATATCCGCAAATCTCCGGTTTGACGTTCCCCTGGCAAGCAAGGTATACTCCGGTTCGGACATGTTCCTCATGCCCTCCCGTTCGGAACCCTGCGGACTGTCGCAGCTTGCGGCAATGCGTTTCGGAGCTGTCCCCATAGTTCGGCAGACCGGCGGTCTGAAGGACACCGTGCCCTCATATAACCCTGAAACGGAAGAGGGTCTCGGCTTTACCTTCCTTGACTACACCTCAGAAGAACTTATCCGTGCGGTGGAACGCTGCACACGGCTTTATTACGACAATCACGAGGCTTTCACAAGACTGAGAGCCAAACTCATAAACCACGACTCCGGCTGGACAAAACCTGCCCTGGAGTATCTTGAAGTTTACCGTCAGCTCATGACAGACTGACAGAAAAGGAAAAACAGAGAAAATGACACAAGAAGAAAAAGTAACAAATGCCCTTGAGCTTACGTCCTCCCACGTTTTCGGTTGCGACCTTGCCCAGGCTACACCGAGACAGATATACAAAACCGTCTGCCTTACGGTCAGGGATATTCTCCAGGGACAGCAGCAGTCCTTCGAAAAAGGTCTGCGCGGCAAGAAAAAAGTCTACTATATGTCCATGGAATTTCTCGTGGGACGTTCACTGAAAAACAATCTTTACAATATGGGTCTTGAAGACGCTTACAGAAACGTCCTCGCAAAATACGGAATAAAAATAGAAGATCTGTACTCCATGGAACCGGATGCGGGACTGGGAAACGGAGGACTGGGAAGACTTGCCTCCTGTTACCTTGACGCCGCAACCTCCGAGGGTATATCCTGTACGGGTTTTTCAATAAAATATGAATTCGGTATATTCAGACAGAAAATAGTGGACGGCTGGCAGGTGGAATTTCCCGACGAATGGCTTGATATGGGCGGAGTATGGCTCGTTGCCCGTCCGGACGACGCAGTCACCGTGCGTTTCGGAGGCAAAGTCAACGGTTATACCGACGAAAACGGGAAATACCGTGTCGCCCACACCGATTTCAACCAGGTCACCGCAATCCCCTACGATATGTACATTTCGGGACACGATTCTGAAGCGGTAAACAAACTGGTTCTGTGGCAGGCAAAGTCCCCCTCCGCCATAGATATGAAAGCCTTTTCCCGGGGAGAATACGCCAAAGCCCTGGAGCAGGAAACAATGGCAGAGGTCATTTCCAAAGTTCTCTACCCCGCCGACGATCATATAGAGGGCAAGAAACTCAGACTGAAACAGCAGTACCTGATGGTATCGGCGGCGATGCAGTCAATAATTGCGGAACACCTTAAAACGAATCCTAATCTCGACAATCTGCCTCAGAAAGCTGCGATTCACATAAATGACACTCACCCGGCACTGTGTGTTCCTGAGCTGATGCGCATACTTGTGGATGAATACGATTACGAATGGGATAAAGCCTGGCAGATTACCTGTGCGACCCTCACCTACACAAACCATACAGTAATGAGTGAAGCACTGGAAAAATGGAATGAACAGCTTTTTGCGGAACAGCTGCCACGGATATACCAGATAACCTGCGAGATCAACCGCAGGCTCATGATAGACCTGGTACAGGTCTACGGTGACGACAGGCCGAAACTTGACTATATGGCGGTGGTGGCAAATAATGAGGTCAAAATGGCGAACCTCTGTCTTGCGGCCTGCCATAAAGTGAACGGAGTATCGAAACTTCACTCGGAAATACTCAAAAACGATGTTTTCCACGACTATTACCACATCTGCCCGGACAAATTCACCAATGTGACCAACGGTATCGCCTACCGGCGGTGGCTGTGCCAGTCTAACCCTCAGCTTTCCCGGTATCTGCAGCAGCTGATAGGTCCGGATTTTATCCGTGACAGCACCGCTCTTTCAAAACTCAATGCATTCAAAGACGACACCTCCGTTATTTCCGATCTGAGAAAGATCAAGAGGGAAAACAAACTCCGGCTGACCGATTATATTGAAAAAGCGAACGGTATACATGTCGACCCGGACTCTGTGTTCGACGTTCAGGTAAAACGGTTGCATGAATACAAGAGACAGCTTCTGAACGTTCTTCAGATACTGAGGATGTATATCGGGATCAAGGAGAATCCGTCGGCGGATTTCGTTCCGAGAACTTTCATTTTTGCCGCAAAAGCCTCTTCGGGTTATTTTATGGCAAAACAGATAATCCGCCTCATCGTTTCCGTTTCCGAAATGATAGATGCCGATCCGGATGTAAACGGTAAGCTCAAGGTGGTATTCATCGAGGATTACAAGGTCTCCCTGGCTGAAATAATTATCCCCGCCGCTGATATTTCCGAACAGATTTCCGTAGCGGGAAAAGAGGCAAGCGGCACGGGAAATATGAAGCTTATGATAAACGGTGCCGTTACAGTGGGAACCCTTGACGGGGCAAACATTGAGATAATGGAACAGGTCGGAAGAGAAAACATGTTTGTTTTCGGAATGACCGCGGCAGAGGTGGAAGCACTGTGGCGCAAAGGCTACAGACCAAACGAATTTCTCCGTCGCTGCCCTGAGCTGGAAAAGGTCTTCGCGCTCCTCGGTAAGGGCATCGGAGGGACACGGTTCGATGACATTGTCAATTCTCTGCTCAACGAGCACTACGGCACAGCGGATCAGTATATGTCCGTTGCCGACTTCGCGGATTATGCGAGAGCCCAGGATGAAATATCAAAAACATACACGGACGCACTGAAATTCGGCAGGATGTCCCTGATAAACATTGCGAACGCGGGCATATTCTCCGCCGACAGGGCAATAAAGGAATACGCAGAAAAAATATGGAACGTGTAAAGCCATGAGAATACTTTACGACAGCAAAGACAAGGCCTACAAGGACCCCTTCGGGGTGCTCACGGAAAAACAGGACTGCCGGATAAGGATCAGGATACCGAACACCTGCCCGGTCCGGACAGTGGCTCTGTCCGTAAAGGGTGACGACGGGTTTCTGATGAAGATCCCCATGTCAGCGGGAGAAAATGACGGAGTATATACCGATTACACGGTGACATTTTCCCTTTTCCGCCACGGGCTGTACTTTTACTGGTTCGATGTAAGTGCCGAGACCTCTGATTTCAGTCTTTTCCGGCACAGCGACGGCGGCACAAACATGGAAGCGGGCGCAAAGTGGCAGCTTTCCTGCTGTCCCGATTATTCCGGGACACAGCCTAACTGCGGCAGGAATATATACCAGATATTCCCCGACCGCTTTTACCGTTCCGGGATCCCGGATCTTTCATCAAAAATAACGCCCTTCACCGTCCACGGAAACGATTCGGAATGCCCGGGATGGGGCCCGGACGGAAACGGACTGTGGAGCAGGGATTTCTACGGGGGAAATCTTCGTGGGATAACTGAAAAACTTGAATATCTGAGAACCCTGTCCGTGGATATGATATATCTTAATCCCATATTCAGTGCGGCATCAAATCACCGTTACGACACGGCGGATTACAGATCCGTAGACCCGATGCTCGGCACGGAGGAGGATTTCGTCAAATTATGCCAAAAGGCACATGAACTGGGCATAAAAGTGGTGCTGGACGGAGTTTTCTCCCACACCGGAAGCGACAGCATCTATTTTGACTCGGAAAACAAATACGGACACGGTGCGGTTTCGGATCCGGATTCTCCTTACCGGTCCTGGTACAGATTCACCTCATATCCGTCGGAATACGACTGTTGGTGGGGAATAAGAACTCTCCCCTGCACAAACGAACTCGACCCGTCCTTCCTGGACTTCATAATTGACGGAAAGGACAGCGTTACCGAGCATTGGCTCAGGCTCGGGGCAGACGGTTTCAGACTTGACGTAGCGGATGAATTGCCGGATATGTTCATTGCCAGACTCCGCAAAAAAATGAAACAGCTCAAACCCGATTCAGTACTTTTCGGCGAAGTATGGGAGGACGCTTCAAACAAGATCAGCTATTCCGTACGGCGGAAATACTTCTCCGACGGACTTCTTGACGGAGTGACAAACTATCCTTTCAGAAATGCCGTTATTGACCTTATAACGGAGAGAATATCCCCTTCGGATTTCGCCGCAAGAATAATGGATATAGCGGAGAATTACCCGAAACAGGCACTTCTGTGTTCCATGACTATACTCTCCACACACGACACGGAACGGGCTCTTACGGTACTCGGAGACTGTCCGCATAATCTGTCAAAAGAACTGAAAGCCACCTACAGAATGTCCCCGGAAAAGCGTGTGTTTGCCCTGACAAGGATGAGGGCTGCGGCACTGATTCAGTTTACTCTGCCGGGCAATCCCTGCGTGTATTACGGAGATGAAGCGGGTATGGAGGGTTACGAAGACCCCTTCAACCGCCGGTTCTTCCCCTGGAACGGAGCGGAGACGGATCTGACGGAATTCTACCGCAGACTTTCTGGACTCCGGGCTGAAAACGACATTCTGCGTTTCGGCGGAGTGAGCTTTGACTGTTACGGAAAGGTATTGAAAATGACACGGACATACAACGGAAAATCCGTTCATATAACGGTAAATCTGGGGGACACCCCCGTTACCGCGGATATTGAAGGGAAGTTGCTTTTCGGCTCGGACGGGATACTCGGCAAATACGGTTTTGCGGTCAACGAGAATTGATATTTTTTTACGCATATAACAAGCCCCCGGCTTCCTATGAAGCCGGGGGCTCAGATTCTGTTTATCCGGAGTTACCGGAAGTTTCGGTATCAGTTCCTTTTGGTGGCGATAAGGCTTTCAATTCCGTCGCAGATCTTACGGGCGGAATCGGTCTTTGCCATAGTCAGGGCATTTTTGCCGAGACTGTTAAGATATTTTCTGTCCTCATAAAGCTTTTTGAGCGTATCATACAGCAAGTCTCCCGACAGATCCTTTTCCTCTATCAGTATTGCCGCATCGGCATCGGCATAGGTCTTTGCGTTGAAATACTGATGATTTTCCGCGACATTCGGAGACGGGATCAGGATGCTGGGCTTACCGAGAGCCGCAATTTCCGCAAGGGTCATTGCTCCGGAACGGGCTATCATGACATCGCACGCCGCCATTACCTGAGGCATATTGTAAATGTACTCAAAAACCTTTATTTTTCCGGAGTCCGGATCGAGTTTTCCCACTCTTTCCTTAACCGAAGCATAGTCCCTTGACGCACCGTGATACAGGGTCATTATTCCCTCTTCCGCCGCGCGGGATGCCATACGGCAAAAGGCGTTGTTTATGGTTGTCGCACCGAGGCTTCCGCCAAAGGAAAGGACCATGAACTCATCCCGGTCTATACCGAGTATGTCCCGTGCGGAATTTCTGTCCACCCGGAGAAAGTCCTCCTTGATTGGGTTTCCGACAAGAGTCTGCTTTTCCTCAGTTCCCTTTATGGGGTTCGCGAGCGGAAAACTCAGGAATATTCTGTCTACCCTGGGGGCAAGGAATTTCGTGGTCACGCCGGCGAAGGCGTTCTGTTCGTGAACGGCAGTGGGAATCCCCTCATCACAGGCGGCAAAGATCGCGGGGGCGCTGACAAACCCTCCGGTTCCTACAGCCACGTCCGGTCTGAAGTCCCTGATAAAGCGCCGTACGGCTGAAACCGAACGGAGAAAAGTTGCGGCTGACACAACGTTGTGTTTTACTGCGGCAAAGTTCCTTCTGCGGGAAAATCCGGAGGCTTTTATATGAAACATTTCATATCCGGCACGGGGGACAAGTTCCGCTTCTCTGTTCTCCCCGGTCCCGACGAAGACTATTTCCGCATCGGGAAAACGTCGCCTCATTTCATCGGCGATAGCTATGGCGGGATTTATATGTCCGGCCGTACCGCCGCAGGCAAACATGAACCTCAGACTCATTTCTGTTCAACCTCCGTGTTTTCTCCTTCCTTTTCTTCCGGGTCCGGCAGGGGCTGTGTTCCCCGGTCGATGTTGGCGTACCTTGAAATATTCAGTACAAGCCCTATCTCCGCAAGCAGAACCACAAGAGCCGTACCTCCGTAACTGAAAAACGGAAGGGATATGCCTGTTGTGGGGATGGAATTGGAAACGACCGCGAGATTCAGTATTATCTGGAAAGCGATATTTGATATTATACCTACGACCACAAGGGAGGAAAAGGTGTCTCTTGCCTTCATTGCGATATATATTCCGCGCCAGATAAGGAGGGCAAAGAGAATAATTATGACCACGACCCCGATAAAGCCCAGTTCCTCGGAGATCACGGAAAAAATAAAGTCGTTGTGAGGTTCGGGCAGATACAGATACTTTTGTCTGCTCTTGCCGTAGCCGAGTCCGAAAAGTCCGCCGGAACCTATCGTCAGAAGGCTCTGAAGGGGCTGGAATCCGTCCCCTATAGGATCACTTTCCGGATGAAGCCAGACCGTTATACGCTTTTGCATATATGTGGTGAAAAATACCAGCAGAGACGCTCCACCGACACCCAGACCGGCAACGGTGAGAATATACTTTATCTTACTGCCGCCGACAAAGGTAAGGGTCGCACCTATGAGAAATATCAGTATCGCACCGGAAAGGTGTGTCTCTACCGCAACAAGCAGGCACGGAAGAGCGAATATAGCTCCGGGAATCAGTATTCCGCTGACAAATTTATCCATTTTATCCCGGTAAGCGGAAATATACTGGGCAAGGAAAAGTACGACCGCGAGTTTCGCAAACTCCGAGGGCTGGAACTGAAAAGAACCTATATACAGCCACCGTTTTTCGCTGTCTTTGCTCACGATGAGGACCACGATAAGAAGTACGGTACACAAGACATAAAAAGGAAGTATCAGCCGCTTATAGGCGTTCTGGTTGATAGTGGACACCACAAGCATCACAACAACACCGAAAACGGCAAACAAAGACTGCTTGATTATGTAGGTATAACTGCTCCCGGTCTTGAACAGAGACTGGGCGAAACCGGCTGAAAACAGCATCGCAAGCCCGACTCCGAGGAGCATAAGAACGATTATCAGAAACGGAATATCCAGCATCGGCAAAGAGGTAAGATAATCGTACAGCCGAAGTATTGCTCCGCGGCGTTTTTTATTCATGGGAACACTTTTACTTTGCATAATACCTTTCCTTTCTTTGCCTGTGTCTCTGTAAAAACGTTAACCTATCAAAGATGCGGCGGCAGCCACCAGACAGCCCGCAACTGAGGCTGCGGTGAAGGTCAGAACGATCTTCTCCTCCTTCCACCCGGACAACTCAAAGCTGTGGTGGATGGGGGTCATCTTGAAAAGACGTTTGCCGTGGGTTATTTTGAAATATGCGACCTGGATCATAACGGAAAAAGCCTCGCAGAGGAAAACTATTCCCGCAATGAGAATGATAAGAGGACGGTCTACGGTAAACGCCATGCAGGACACCATACCGCCGAGGAACAGCGAACCGGTGTCCCCCATGAATACCTTGGCGGGATGCCAGTTGAAGACAAGGAAACCTACGCAACCGCCTGCAAGAGCCGCCGCAAGGACCGAAACCTCTTCATTCCCGAAGTATGTGCAGATAAAAACGTAGAAAATGCTTACCGGAAGGGTCACGGAAGCCGCAAGTCCGTCAATGCCGTCGGTAAGATTTACCGCATTAGTAAAGCCAACCATTACTACCATGGCAAGAACGTAATAGAATACCCCCAGCTCCAGATCAACGTTGAAAAACGGGATATTGACAGTGGTCCTGCCTCCGGTACGGATGCTGTCATAGAGGATAAAAGCCCCGGATATCACAAGCTGTACTATCAGCTTCTGTATCTCCGTAAGACCCTGATTATGCTTTCGGGCTATCTTGATATAATCATCCACAAAGCCCAGCAGCGCAAACATGACCGAGACGCCGACGCATATCAGTCCCTGGGACGGGAACCACGCCGATGTTCCGCCTCCGGCCTTATAGAAACGGAAACCGAAAATGAGGTAGGACACCACCACCGCAACGATAAATATTATACCGCCCATGGTGGGGGTCCCCTGCTTTGATTTGTGCCAGGTGGGACCGTAATCGGTTATGATCTCCTGACCGAATTTCAGTTTACGCAAAAACGGGATAAGCTTCGGCGCGATCAGGCACGCAATTATCACCGAAGTTGCAAAAGCGCAGATCTTGAGCAGGGTCTCGTTCATTTTTCCGTATCCTTTCGGTTTTCAAAGAATTCCTTGATTATCTTTTCCGCGTTCATACTGCGGCTTGCCTTGAAAAGAACGACATCCCCGTCACAGGCAATATCACAGAGTACCCCAGCGGCTTCCGAAGTTGTTTTGCAGCTGAAACACTTCACCCCGGCCTCCTCCGCTCCGCGGATATAGTCGGAAGCATGGGAACCGAAAGCGATCAGAATATCTATCCCCTTCATCTCCTGCCCTACCTGACGGTGAAGCTGTACTGCCTGTGCCCCGAGTTCAAGCATATCACCGAGAACGGCGATCTTTCTTCCCTTACGGGCACAGAGTATTTCAAAAGCCGAGGTCATGGATGAGGGACTGGCGTTATAGCAGTCTTCGATTATCGTCACACCGTCATGCTCATAAATATTCTGACGCAACGGAGCATTCCGGAAATTTTTCAGCCCCTGTGCCGCATCGTCGGCGTTTATACCCGCAATATCCGCTACCGCGACCGCCGCAAGGGCGTTATACACATTGTGTATCCCTTCGGTGGGAATGAATACGTCCGTTTCCCCGTTGGGCGTCACGGCAACAAATTCCGTATTTCCGTCGTGCTGACGTATGTCCCTCGCCGTATAATCGCAACCGCCGTCACCTATACCGTAACGCAGAACCCGGAAATCCACCGAAGGCATATTTTTAAGCATCTCATCGTCACCGTTTATAAGCAACGTTCCCCCGGGCTTCAACCCATCCAGTATCTCCAGTTTGGCTTTCATTATATTTTCCCGGGAACCGAGATATTCTATATGAGAATAACCGATATTTGTTATTACCGCGATGTCGGGTGCGGTTATGAGGGAAAGATCGTGTATCTGACCGAAACCGCTCATTCCCATTTCAACCACTGCGGCCTCATGTTCAGGTGTAATTCCAAGCAGAGTCAGCGGGACTCCGGTCTCGCTGTTTTTGTTTCCCTGAGTCTTATGGGTACGGAGCCTTGAACCGAGGGCAGCATAAATGAATTCCTTGGTCGTGGTCTTTCCCACGCTTCCGGTCACGGCAACCACAAGAGCATTCATATTTCCCCTGTGCCAGGCTGCATATTGCTGAAGAGCAGTAACAGGATCACCGACCTTCAGATACGGCAGATCGGTATCAATATCCTTTGCGCAAAGAAAGCCTCCCGCACCGTTTTCGGCGGCTGAACGGACATAATCGTGTCCGTCCACCCGTTCGCCTCTGATACATATGAAAACATCTCCCTTGCCCACGGCACGGGAATCTATGGCAAAGTTCTGAAAATCGCAATCGCCGCAGAGTGTACCGCCTGTGACAAGGTGCATCTGAGAAAGCTTCATTTTCTTTTCCTTCCTGTTATATCCTCTTTTTCAGGGATATTATTTCTTTAATAACGCTTCGTTCATCGAAAGGGAGTTTTTCCGAGCCCGCATCTATATACACCTCATGTCCCTTCCCGGCAATAACGACGGTATCGTTTTTGCGGGCGGCACAAAGGGCGTAGTCTATAGCTTTTTTCCGGTCCGATACCACCACGGTGCTGCCCTTCCGGACCCCGGAGACAATATCCTGTATTATCCTGTTCGGGTCCTCCGTTCTGGGGTTGTCGGAGGTTATGACTGTAAAATCCGCAAGACTTGTGGCAACCTTTCCCATGAGAGGTCTCTTTTCTTTGTCCCGGTCTCCGCCGCAGCCGAAAACAAGGATGGTCTTTCCTCCCGGCCGACGTATTTTTTCCACGGAACGCAGCAACTGCGAAAGTCCCTCCGGTGTATGGGCATAGTCGATTATTATATCAAAATCTTCTCCGGTGGGTACGAATTCGAACCTGCCCGGAACCCCCGAAAAGGATTCTGATGCCCTGACCGCCTCCTCCGCGTCTACCCCAAGCATTATTGCGGAAGCTATGGCAGCAACGGAATTCTGGACATTGAATTCTCCCCTGAGACGTTGTCTTGTGGGATACCGTTTGCCGTCGAAAATAAAGGTGAAAAGGTTTGCGTCATGCCCCACGGACACATTCTCAACGTAAAAATCGGCTTTTGTACGGACGGAAAACGTCATTGTCCGGGGATATGAAGCAAAAAGGTGGGAATACGGACAGTCAATACCCGCAAGATGAAGGGTGGAGCAGTCAAAAAGTTTCAGTTTTGCCGCCGCATACTCGCTCATGGAGCGATGATAATTAAGATGGTCCCGTGAAAGATTCGTAAACACACCGAGATCGAAGTTTATACCGTACAGCCTCTGCTGATCAAGAGCCTGTGACGAAGCCTCACACACAAAATGCGTACAGTCGGAATCGACCGCCCGCCGCATAAGTCCGAAAAGCTCCGGAGGTTCCGGGGTCGTATATTCCGTGGGCAGGGATTTTCCGTCCACAACGGATTCCACGGTCCCGGTCATTGCGCATCGCTTTCCCGAAAGGGACAGAATATGCCTGAGTAATGAGGCGGTAGTGGTTTTTCCGTTGGTCCCGGTAATGGCCGCGGTAACGAGTCTGTGCTGTGGTTTTCCGTAAAAATCGGAACATATCAGCCCAAGGGCTTTTCTTGTATCAGAGGCAAAGACCACGGTCCTTCCGGGAAAAGACAGATTATCGTCGGATACCACCGCTGCGGCGGCACCCCTGTCGAAGGCTTCGGCAACACACCCGTTTGCGTTGGTATGCGCGCCCCGTAAAGCGATAAAAACGTCACCCGGTTTAACCTTGGAGGAATCGGTGCAGACTCCGGAAATATTTGTCTCGGGATCCCCCGAAAGGAATCTGCAGTTGCAAAGACCGGTAAGCTGGGAAAGGGTCATCGAGGACACCTCGGAAGTTTATTTCTTTTTCGGTATCCTTTATTTTCTTTTTCTCAGGACTCAAATTCCACCGTTATGACCGTACCTTTCTCGACCAAAGTTCCTTTTGCTATGCTTTGAGAAACGGCGACGGTGGAGGAAAAGCCTATATTTTCTCCAACTATCCTTATATTCAGATCCGCCTGTGCAAGAAGCTGATTACACTCGGCGGCGGTCTTGCCTAACAGATCGGGAACTACGGTTTCGGTTTCCCGTTGAGTCTCATCGTCATTGGTATAAATAAGGACTACAGATCCCTCGGGAAGCCTTGTTCCCTTTGAGGGTATCTGATAGGTAACAAGAGTATCCGCGGAATTATCTCCGATGATCTTTACGTTGAGTCCGAGATCGGAGAGCTGTTTTTTTGCATCGGAAACCGTCAGTCCGCTGACCTTGGGAACGGATGCGTCCCGGACGGAATCGCCGTAATCAGGCTGCACATTGAGATATTTCAGGCAATCCACCATAATGTCTCTTCCGAGAGGTGCGGCGATGTAAGAGCCGTACTGAACGGCGGAATCCGGCTCATCGACAATGACAAGCACGCATATCTGGGGATCGTCGGCAGGCGCAAAGCAGACAAAGGACGCTATACGCTTGTCGTTTTCGTAACTTCCGTTTTCAGCCTTCTGGGAAGTACCGGTTTTACCCGCAATACGGTAACCCGCCGCGTAGCCGGTCTTACCTGTCTGAACGGTGTATTCCAGGTAATCCCACAGGGTTTCCGCAGTGGAGCGAGATACCGTGCGGCGCACCTCCGTGGGGGTGAAGGACTCAATTATTCCACCGTCCGAGTCGGTTATTTTACTGATTATGGACGGCTGCATATACGAACCGCCGTTGGCAACGGAGCTTACCGCCGCCGCAAGTTGCATTCCCGTGATCTTGAAGGTCTGACCGAAAGAAGAGGAATACAGGTTGTATTTTGTCATCGTGGAAAGGGAGTGATGCACACCGGAGGCTTCTCCCGGAAGCCCAACTCCGGTCTTTTCACGGAGTCCGAACACTGTTATATAGTTATAAAACCGCTCTATCCCTATACGTTCCGAAAGAGTAACAAAAGCCGGGTTGCAGGAGTGGGCAAGAGCCTCCTTGAAGGTCTGGGTCCCGTGACCGGTACGCTTCGCGCAACGGTAGGTTATGGCTCCCATGTTAATAGAACCGGTACAGTGAAAAGTTTCGGTGGTACTTACGAGTTTTTCCTCCAGAAGCATTGCGGAGGTGAAGATCTTGAAAGTGGAACCCGGGTCATACTGGTCCACAACCAGCTTGTTGGTGCGGAATTCCGCGAGTTTCTGATTATACTTGGAAACGTATGTATCGTAATCGTCAAGATACTGTTGGAGTTCCTCAAGGGTCAGTGCGTCATTGATCGTAAACGGATTATTCGGATCGTAATCGGGTTTGCTGGTCATTCCCAGGACTTCCCCGGTCTTGACGTCCATTATCACACTTGCGACGCGGCTCTGAACGTTATGCTCCACCCTGGCGTTTTCGATGTGTTTTTCCAGAAAATACTGCATTTCGATATCAATGGTAAGGGCGATATCGTACCCGTCCTCTGCGGGGATGTACTTTTCATACTGAAAAGGCATTGCCGTACCGCGGGCATTTTCGGTGGAAATTATCTTTCCGTTCGAGCCGCGAAGATACTTGTCGTAATAATACTCCACGCCCTCAAGACCGGTATTGTCCGTTCCAACGAATCCGAGAACGGTGGAAAGGAGATTGCCCTTCGGATAGTAACGTTTGGATATTTCCGTTATATTTACGGACGAAGTGTATGCGGACTTTGTTTTTACAAACTCCGCTACTTCGTCCATTTTATCCTTCTCTATACCCCGGGCTATCTCAACATAGCTCTGGTTCTTATTGACCTTGCCGAAAACCGTATCGTAATCAAGATCAAGAATTTCACTCAGTCCCTGCGCAAGGCTCTGTCTGTCCTCCGCCTTCGGGATCTTTGCCGGAGAGACGGAAACAAGATATGCCGAAGAGCTGACCGCAAGAACTACTCCGTTACGGTCAGTTATGGTGCCGCGTTTGGCGGCGACTACAATATCACTTGTCTGTTGTCTGACAGCCTCCTGCTCGTAATAATCGTGCATCGGTATCTGAAGATAGCCGAACCTCCCGATCAGGAAAAGGAACAATACGCAGAAAACTATGAGCATGAACTTATATCTGCTGAGCATCTTTGATGCAGGTTTAGCCATAATCTCACCCTTTCAAGATCTCCCCTTTCCTTTGGCCGGAATTTTTCCGGTCATAGAAAAAAGGAAGGTCACAAAAAATTGTGACCCTGAGTTTGGAGTGGCTGCATCTTACCGCTTTCGCGGTTTTGGAGGAAAGATACAGCACGAAAAAATGAAAGAAAATCGATCGAAATATCAAAATTAATTTCCGTACGCAGGGGTGCTACCGAAACAATTATATAATTCCGTCAGTTGAAATATTCCAGGATAACGGAGAAGGCTTTTGTTATTCTCGAAAGGACACTGTCCTCTTCGGGAAGCATGAGTTCGGTATGACTCGATGCGTCGTTGACGATGTACTCAACCTGTTTTTCGGAGACCTTGACCATTCCGAGGTTTTCGGTAACGTACTCCTCTATCTGGCGGTAGTCCATACGTCTTTCATATTCTATCTGAAGCAGATTTCCCTCATTGACCACTGAATTGAGGTCTTCCTGGCGGAGTTTGAGGGTATACATCTGTTCATATTGCTTTATATAGCAGGTCACGGTGAGAATACCGGATATACATATGATAAGCATCAGGATAACGACGATGGGGTCGAATATTTTCTTTTTTGCCTTCGTACGCATCTTCGCTTCTCCTTTTCTCTGACAGACCGTGTCAGTTATCGTCAGCTACCCGGAATACCCTGAGCTTCGCGCTCCTGGCCCTGGGATTGAGTTCAAGTTCTTCCTGACCCGCAACAATGGGTTTTCTTGTTATGACCCTGCCCCGGCTTTTTTTGCCGCATACGCAGACCGGAAAACTCGGTGGACATGTGCAGGGGTTTTCCGCCGTGGCAAAGGCTGTCTTAACTATCCTGTCCTCGAGGGAATGGAACGTTATGACGGATATTATCCCGCCGGGAGCCATATATGGCATTATATCCCGGAGGAGGTCGCTGACCTGGGACAATTCATCGTTTACCGCTATTCTGAGCGCCTGGAACACCCGTTTCGCCGGATGCTGAGGTTCTCTCAGAGCCTTTGCGGGCATCGCGCTTTTGATCACGTCCACCAGATCCAGTGTCATCAGTATCGGGCTTGACTGCCGTCTCTTCACTATTGCCGAGGCAACAGCCCTGGAGTATCTTTCTTCGCCGTATTCAAAGAATATATCAGCCAGAGCCTTTTCCGGATATGTATTGACTATATCCGCTGCGGTCAAAGCGCCGTCCCTGTCCATTCTCATGTCGAGGGGCGCCTGCTGCATATAGGAAAAACCCCGCTCGGCTTCATCCAGCTGATGGGAAGAGACCCCGAGGTCAAGCAACAGCCCGTCCAGCTTCTGTCCTCTTTGCCTGAGAATATCCGGCAGAGAGGTAAAGGTCGTATGATAGACAGTACAGTCACATTCAAGCCCCGAAAGCCTTTTACGGCACTCTTCCACGGCATCAATATCCCTGTCGGTGCAGATAAGCGTTCCCTTTCCGGAAAGCCTTTCTCCTATTGCCCTGCTGTGACCGCCGCCTCCGGCTGTCCCGTCGGCATATACACCGTCGGGTCTGATCTCAAGGGAATCTATTGTTTCCCGGAAAAGGACCGGGATATGTCCGAAATCGCTCATATACCGAGAAGTGAGAACGCTTCGGCAAGCTTTTCGTTATCGATCTCGTCATTGAAGCTGTTCCAGCGGGCGGTATCCCATATCTCCACCCTGGAGGACACACCGACGACCGTCACGTCCTTGTCAAGCATCGCATAAGCGCGCAGGGGCTGAGGAATTGCTATCCGTCCCTGCCCGTCCACATCGGACTGGGCGGCATTACCGAGGAAAATACGCTGAATGTTTCTCGCGTTCCCTATTGTAAGCGTCTTTATCTTATCGGAAAAGTTTTCCCACTCCGTTTCCGAAAACAGGTACAGGCAGTTTTCAAGACCTCTGGTCATATAAATGCTTGTTCCCATGCTTTCACGGTACTTGGCGGGAAGAAATACACGGCCTTTCGCGTCAAGGGTATGCTGATAGGAGCCTATTAAGTTGTTCATCAGCGAACCCTCCCCTCAAGGTCGGTTTTAAGGGGGAAAATGCCTTTTTGAGGGATTTCACACCCTCTTTCACCACTTTCCACCACTTTGCACATTTATTGTACAACAAATCGAAAACAAAGTCAAGATTAAACTTATCACTCCGGTTGAGAAAATTCAGGTGTTTTAATTCGCTTTTTTGTACACACTGCACAAAAACCTTTCTTTTGGAATATTTTACCGCCATAAAAGGGCTTTTTTCGGGAAACTCTTGACTAACTTCCGCATCTGTAGTATAATAATAGGTAGTGATTTCAGCTGTATCTTTCCGGTATTTTCACCGGGGTGCAAAGTGGTGGAAAAATTCAGAAAATACCTCTCAGGATACACAAACGACGGGTATTTCGCAGCCCCGGAAGCACCAAAGGTACACAACTGTCCCTTTTTACCGCAAAATTCAGAGGAGAAACTGAAAAATGAAGATAATGCTCATCGACGGCAACAGCGTCCTTAACCGTGCCTTTTACGGAATACGCCCCCTGACAACGTCAACGGGACTGCACACCAATGCCGTCTACGGTTTTCTCACCATACTTCTGAGGCATATATCCGAAGATTCTCCGGACGCAATATACGCCGCTTTTGACGTTAAATATCCCACGTTCCGGCATGAGCTTTATAAAGACTACAAAGCCGGCCGCCGCCCCACTCCGGAGGAGTTGCTTCAGCAGTTTCCGGTAATCAAGCGTGTTCTCGCCGCAGCGGGAGTTATCTGCCTTGAACAGCCGGGGATGGAAGCCGATGACATTATCGGTGTGCTTTCCGCCAAATTTTCCGACAGGGGCGACGACTGCGTCATTATCACCGGAGACAGAGATGAACTTCAGCTTGTATCCGACAAAGTAACGGTGAAACTGGCTGTCACAAAGGCTTCCTCCGGAGACGATATCTATACCCCGGAAACAATAAAAGAAAAATACGGGCTTACCCCCGCCCAACTCATACAGCTCAAAGCCCTCATGGGAGACTCCAGCGACAATATCCCCGGTGTTGCGGGTGTAGGTGAAAAAACGGCGCTCGACCTTCTTCACTCTTACCCTACCCTTGAGGACGTCTATGCCAATACGGATAATATAAAAGGTAAGCTTCGTGAAAAGCTGGAAGCGGGAAAGGACAGCGCGTTTATGAGCCGTACCCTCGGCACAATAATGCGCCGGCCTCTGCCCGGAGTATGCTTTCCGGAACCGGAGGATTGCCCCCAAAGGGATAATAAAGCCCTCCACGACATTTTCACGGAACTTGAAATGCCTTCCATGTTTTCCCGTTTCGGACTGGATAAAGCCGCACCGGAAAAGCCTTCGGAGACTGTATCCCCGGGAAGACCGGCAGAGCAGTATGACCCGGCGCGACACACTCTTCCGGAGGGCGAAGTTTTCCTGCTGAGAACCGACGACGGTTTCATTATGGATTTCGGCGGAACAGCCGTCAGGACCGATGACGAAACGGCTCTGAAGCTCATTTCCGGACGCAATATCGTAACCCATGATGTAAAGCCCCTTCTGAAACAGCTGATGACCCGGAATAAGGAGGCTTTCCCCTGCTTTGACACAATGCTTGCCGGATACGTTCTCAACCCCTCAAAACCCTCCTACCCGCTCCGAAACCTGTATATCGAAAATCTGTCCAGAGATATCCCCGATGCTTCGGAACAGCTTCTGGGATTGAACGCGCTAAGAAAAAAAATGACCGAGTCGATGGCTGAAAACGGTTCTGCCGATCTGTACCGGGACATTGACCTTCCCCTCTCCTCCGTGCTCGCGCAAATGGAAGCTGTGGGTGTCAGGGCAGACGAAGACTTCCTGCGCCGGTTCGGCAAGACTCTTGACGAGGACATTCAGACGGTTACCGATGCCGTTTATCAACAGGCGGGGCACGAACTCAATATAAATTCTCCGAAACAGCTGGGAACGCTTTTGTTTGAGGAGCTTTCCCTGCCCCACGGTAAAAAAACGAAGATCGGATACGCCACCGACAATGACACCCTTGAATCACTGGCGGATCTGCACCCGATCATAGACAATATAATTTCCTACCGGAAGCTTACGAAACTGAAATCAACGTACGTTGACGGGCTTCTGCGCGCAATATCCGATGACGGAAGAATCCACACTGTATTTACCCAGACCGTTACCCAGACCGGGCGGATCAGCAGCATAGAGCCGAATCTCCAGAACATACCTGTCAGAACCGCTTTGGGGCGGGAGCTGAGGCGATGCTTCGTAGCACAGGAAGGCTGTGTGCTTCTGGACGCGGACTACTCACAGATCGAACTCAGAATAATGGCTCATATTTCCGGAGACGAAAATATGCAGCAGATATTCCGTGAAAACACTGATATTCATACCCGCACCGCGGCACAGGTATTCGGTCTGCCGGAACAGTTTGTCACCCCGGAACTGCGCCGGAGGGCAAAGGCAATAAACTTTGGTATAATCTACGGCATAGGAGATTATTCCCTGTCCAGGGACATAGGAGTGACCCGCAAAGAAGCCAGAAAATATATCGACAACTACCTTTCCGCCTTTCCGAAAGTAAAACAGTATATTTCGGATGTGGTACAGCAGGGGCGTGAAAAGGGATATGTCACCACGCTTTTCGGCCGCCGCAGATATGTCCCCGAACTGAAAGCAACAAACAAGGTGACCCAGGCCTTCGGTCAAAGGGTCTGCATGAATACACCGATCCAGGGAACGGCGGCAGACCTGATAAAGCTGTCAATGATAAAAGTATCTCAAAGACTCCGGCAAGAGGGACTCCGATCCCGCCTGATACTTCAGATACACGATGAACTTATCATTGAAGCGCCTGAAAATGAGGCGGATAAGGCGGCTGAAATACTCAAACATGAGATGGAAAACGCTTACCGGTTCGATATCCCCCTTGTCGCAGAGGTAAGCAGGGGGAAAACCTGGTATGAGGCAAAGGACTGATTGAAAATGAGAATACTTTTTGTTTGTACGGGCAATACCTGCCGCAGTCCCATGGCGGAGGGTATACTGAAAAAAATATGTGCGGAAAACGGCCTTGAAGCCGAGGTAAGCAGCGCCGGCATCGCCGCAGCGACAGGGTCTCCCCCATCGAAAAATGCGGAAAAGGTCATGAAAGACCGCGGCATAGATATTTCCGGGCACGTCGCCCGTCAGATCACGGAAGACGATCTCCGTCTTGCGGACAGGATATATACCATGACGGCGGGGCATAAAGCAATCATTGATCAGGCAGCTCCGCAATACGCGGATAAGGTTTTTGTTCTCGGCAGGGGGATCCCCGACCCGTACGGCGGCGATGAGGATGTTTATTCAGCCTGCGCCGACAGCATCGAACACAGTATAAGAGAGGACCTGCGGTGGATAACGCAACAGAGATAAACGTCCGCCACGCGCGGCAGGAAGACATAAAAAAGATCGCAGAGACCGAAAGCATATGTTTTTCCGACCCCCAGTCGGAACAGGATGTGGCGGCGGAACTTGAAAACGGAATGTACACTGTCCTTGTAGCGGAAACAAACGGACGTGTCGCCGGACACATAATAGGATTCTGCGTCTGCGATGAAGCGGAGATAATTTCCCTCGGTGTTGATCCGGAGAAACGACGCCGGGGAGTTGCCGGAATGCTTCTGGACAGCTTTATTTCCGAAAATAGGAAAAACGGCTCCGTCTCCGTTTTTCTTGAAGTCAGGGTCAGCAATACACCTGCGATATCCCTGTATTCTTCCCGGGATTTTGAAAAGATCGGCGTGCGGAAAAATTTCTATTCCAACCCGTCGGAAGACGGATATATAATGAAAAAGATTTTAAAAGGAACGGTAGAATAATGCTTATTCTCGGCATTGAATCCTCCTGCGACGAAACCGCTGCGGCAGTTGTCCGCGACGGCAGAGAGGTACTTACGAATATCGTCAGCTCCCAGATAGACATACATACCCTGTACGGCGGTGTGGTTCCGGAGATAGCCTCCAGAGCTCATGTGGAAGCCGTCAGCAATGTCACACGGCAGGCGCTTGAGGGCATCGGCGCGGAAAAAATAGACGCGGTCGCGGTAACAAACGCCCCCGGACTGATCGGCGCTCTTCTCGTGGGACTGAACTTTGCAAAAAGCTTTGCATATGCCACCGGAAAACCTCTGATACCGGTTCACCATATCCGCGGACATGTTGCCGCAAACTACATAAGTCATCCGGATCTTACTCCCCCGTTTATCGCCCTCATCGCTTCCGGCGGTCACAGCCATATCGTTCGGGTGGAGGATTACACCCGCTACCGTATTCTCGGACACACAAGAGACGATGCTGCGGGAGAAAGCTTTGACAAGGTGGCCCGGATCCTGGGACTGGGTTACCCCGGAGGTCCGAAAATAGACAAAGTCGCCCGGAACGGCGACCCATATGCAATTCATTTTCCGCAGACCAATTTCAAAGACGCACCATTCGACTTCAGCTTCAGCGGAGTAAAAACCGCCGTGATCAATTATGTTCACAATGCCTCACAGCAGGGAAAAACACTTACGGAAAAGGAAATCGCCGACGTTGCCGCTTCATTCCAGCACGCAGCATGCACGGTTCTTACGGAAAAGGCAATAGCGGCGGTGCTTGCGGAAGCAGGAGAAAGAAAACTGGTTCTTGCCGGCGGCGTTGCGGCAAACTCAACCCTGCGCCGGTATCTTGAAAATGAAACGGCGAAGCATGGCATAAAGCTTTATATGGCGCCCCCGGAATACTGCGGTGACAATGCGGCAATGATAGCCTCCCAGGGCTATTACGAGTATCTTGCGGGCAACACCGCAGACACTGACCTCAACGCCTATGCCACCGAAAGTATTGACTTCTGAATGTATTCGGAATAACCCCATCATATC
>ERZ779889.723-NODE-723-length-39452-cov-4.065132_pt1 | contig 39452 bp, 32 predicted proteins | sample MGYA00511030_ERZ779889 | MGnify/ENA primary metagenome ERZ779889 (study PRJEB29588, sample SAMEA2160616) | human gut metagenome | biome: human gut; feature: human-associated habitat; material: faeces | place: Denmark | collected 2008/2010 ... | reverse complement strand
TATTTTCAGATTATATGAAAGTAATATTTTTATTACAATATAAAACCTTATTAAACTGCTTAAATTTATTTAAACAACATTTACAATTATTTAAACTGATAGCCTTAAGTGTAAATATCAGCCCTTGTATAAAGAGATATAATATGCTAAAATTAAAATAAATATAAATTAATTCAAAGTAAAAATAAAGTATAAAAGTTAAACAGGAGGCGTTTATCATGAAGAAAAGCAAGAAAATGGCAATAATGCTTGCAGTTTCGGCAACATTTTTAGGTGTATTGAGTTCCCCCCCGAGCGGACTTTCGCGGCGGAATATGTAATTGATACGCAGGAAAAATTTGATGCGTTGACAACTAATTCTGATTGGACGAGTAATTTTGATGATATAACCCAAAAAAGAACTAATATTTATCTCGCAGATTCTGTTTCTGGAAATACCATTAAATATGAGGGGATAACATCAAACATAAGCCTGCTTGGTGGACGGTCTAATAACAGTCATACTAATAATAATACCATTATTTTAATAGAATGTAATGTTGATACGTCTGAAATTAAAAGTGGAGAAGACCATATTATAGGAGGATATGCAAGTAATAGTAATAATAATGTCAATGATAATAATGCCAATAATAATACAGTAATTTTAAAAGACAGTAAAATAAGTGCCAATATTTTTGGCGGCGATTCGCACCTTGGAAATGCTTGCAACAATTTAGTTGTTATTGATAATACAAAAATAGGTCATAATGGTAAAACTTATAGTATTTATGGAGGTTTTGCTTATGTGCCTAGTAGTAGCACTTCTAAAGAAAGTAGTGGCGTAGCTAATAATAATACCATAATTATTAAAAACAATTCTAACTTGGAGAATGCACGGCTTTATGGAGGCTATCTTACTGTAACAAATGAATCCGGTACAGTGGATAATCCGTATAAAGAAGAAGATTTTAAAAAAGAAAATAATACCCTCATTTTAGATGATTGGAGTGGCAGCATTGAAGCTGTAAGAAGTGTTGATAATATTAATTTTAAAAATGTAAATCTTTCAGATTTCATTGCAAAATCAGATAAAGAAGCAGATAAGGCTATTTTATCAATAACCGGAAAAGATAAAAATAAAGATTCTTTTAAAAATATAATTGGTACAGATGGGAAGGAAATTATTGGAGAAGATGGCACTTCAAGTAAAGATATCAACATCGGTTTAAGTTTTGAAGGCGGGCAGGATATTAACGCAGGTGAAACAATACGCCTTGTACAAATGAATGAAGCAGGCGATGCAATAGTCGATGAAAACAAAGGCGATAAAATTAAACTTGCTAACGGCGGCGTATCTTACGCAGGTGTAGCACAAGTAGTTAAAGGCGAATTGAAATTTGATGAAACTAATAATAAATACGTTGATTATACCGTTAAATCTGTTGAACTTAACGACCAGGCAAATGTAGTCAACGAAGGGCGTGCGGCTGCGGCAGCATTTTTGTGGCAGGGCGATGAACTTATCAGCGAAGCCTTGGGACAGCTTAATGTTGAAGACAAATACGGCTTTGAAACTTTTGCCATGGTTTACGGCAATGACAGCCGTTATGGCGGCACTGCCCATGATTTAAGCATTAACGGCTGGAGCGGGCTGGTTGGCGTAGGCAGCAACAACAAAACAAAAGCAGGCGACCTTGCCTGGGCAGTTTACTTTGAAAACGGCTACGGCAATTATGACGTAACCACATCTATGAATGGCATTAGCCTTGACGGTGATGGCAGCGCAGTTTACAACGGCGGCGGCATTGCGGCACGCTTAACCGGCGATAACGGCGTATACGGAGAAGCATCCCTGCGCGCAGGCCTGCTTAAAAACGACCTTGACCACGGCTTGCAGAATCAGAATCATGAAGCCTTTGGCTATGAAAGCGAAAGCAACTACTTTGGCTATCACCTTGGTATAGGCAAAATATTTAAACTTGAAGACGGCGCAAGCGTAGATACTTACGCTAAATACTATCACAGCACTGTTAATGATGACAGCTTTACTATTGACGGTGACGAATTTGAACTTGGCGATATTGACAGCGACCGTCTGCGTGTAGGCATCCGTTATAATCAGGGCATGGACAGGAAATTTAACGTATACTACGGCGCAGCATGGGAATATGAATTTAACGGCGACAGCAACGGTTACGCACAGGGACACAAACTGGAAGAAACCTCGCTGAAAGGCAGCACTGTAATAGGTGAACTGGGCGTAGTAATTCAGCCGGATAATTCGCCCTGGAGTTTTGATGCCAAAGTAAAAGGCTATGGCGGCCAGCGTGATGGTTACAGCGGCAGCATTCTGGCGACTTACCACTTTTAAGTAATGGAAAACTAATTAAAAGTGGTGATGAAATGGAAAAACTACCATATAACGAAATTGTATTTAAACGAGTGGCCGGTGACTGCGAGGCAGAATTTTATAATTATATGCCTCGCAGCAGTACCGGCATGCCGAAATGGGAAATAAAAGCACGGTATAAAGATGAAATATCGAAAGTAGTGATATTACAGGATTGCGGTTTTAATATTACTGGCAGAATTATAGAGATACCGGTCTTTAATACACGTGCGGAACGTAATGAGGTTATTCGCGGTCTTTATTATAAAGAAGGACTATCACAGGTATTTTTAGGTGAGTTGTTCAGGCTATCACAACCGGCGATATCGGTAATAATTAATAAAACCGAAAATACTGCCTCAGTAAAGGCATAGCTTATTAATATGTTGAAAAGAATAATGCTTTCTGGAAGAAACCTCGCTGAAAGGCAGCACCGTAATAGGTGAACTGGGCGTAGTAATTCAGCCGGATAATTCGCCCTGGAGTTTTGATGCCAAGCTGAAAGGCTATGGCGGCCAACGTGATGGTTACAGCGGCAGCATTCTGGCGACTTACCACTTTTAATTAAATAAATGTTTGCGGGGCAGGGTGACCTGCCCTGTTTTTTTGCACAAAAAAGCCCATGCACAAGTACGCAGAGGCGTAAAACTTAGCAATTATATAAAACAAGCATAAAAAAATTATTGCCAGGGAAATTTTGAGCAAAGAAAAACCGCGTTAAACAAATTTGCTTAACGCGGTAAGGGTCATTTTTCCTTTAAAATTTTTTGCAGTTCTTCTTCGGTAATGGTTTCTTCGGTATAAATTTTAACGCCATGCTGTAATAAAAGCGCTGCGGCTACGCCGTTGCCGGGTCGCGTTGTGCCGCTGAAAGTTCCGTCGTAAATAGTGCCGCAGCCGCAGGATGGGCTGCGTGCTTTTAAAATAGCATAATCGGCCTTGTATTTTTGCGCTGCGGCAAGCGTTTTATGTGCGCCGCCGATAAATTCTGCGGTTACGTCTTTGCCTTCTTTGTCCAAAACACGGCAGGTTCCGTTTAAAACATCTTCACCACTGCCGTTTTGTATTTCTACCGGCGGGCGCGGTATGGGCAGGCAGGCCAAACATTCCGGGCAAATGGCGGCAAAATCTTTGGTGTTGTAATGTTCTGCCAGGCACTGGCATAAATTATTGCCGCCGCTGTATTTTACGTTGCGCCCCAACAGGCAGGCGCTTATTAAAATCATAATTCGTTCCCCCTTTTAAACAGGCTGCCGCTGTTTAAAATTACAATGGCAGCTAAAATAAAAAACAAACCTGCTGCCTTGGCAGATGTAAAACTTTCACCAAGTGCGGTCAAACCAATCAGGCAGCCCACAACAGGCTCTAACATGGCCAGAATGCTTGCATGTCCTGCATCAACATATTTTAAGCCATAGGTATACAGCAAATAGGGCATAACCGTACATAAAATGCTGATGCCTGCCGCGGCCAAAGCGGTATCTGGTATATAAATAAAACAGCTCAGCATTACGTCCGGCTGGCAAAAAGGCAAAAGCGGCAGTGATGCGAGATAAAACGTCCAGACGGAAATGGTTGCTGAATTATATTTTTTGAGGGCAAATTTGCTGAAAATGCTGTACAGCGCATAGCCGAAACCGGATAATATGCCGGTAAGAAAGGCTTCCGGCGGGCATTGCCAGCCGCCGCTCAACACGCCGGATAAAAACAGGCAGCCTAAAATGGTAGAAGCTAACGCAAGCAGTTTGCCTTTAGTAAGCCGTTCTTTAAACAGCAGGACGGAAAGCAGCATTACAAAAGCCGGAGCAGTATATAAAAGCATAACCGCTACCGACAGGCTGCTGAAGGTAAAAGTCAGCAGGTAAAACAGGTTAAAAAACAGCACGCTGAAAATACCTGTGCCGATAAACATCCAAATATCCCGCGGGCTTATTTTTAAAAGCTGCGGTGAACGCATAAGAAGCAGCGCCGTCATAAAAACGGCGCCGGCAATTGTACGCACGGCCGTAACCTGCACAGGCGAAAAGCCGTAAAACATTAAAACGTATGAGAACCAGCCGATAAAGCCCCATAAGCAGGCTGCTGCCATAATGGCAAGAATGGGGCGTGTTTTGCCGCTCAAACTATTTTCCTTCTTCCGTGGTATATTGATTAATCAGTGCGAAAATCTTTTTCTGCTTATGTTTGCCGCTGGGGGCGGAGGTAAAGCCGCGTCCGAATACATCGCTTGCCTCGGTGATAATCATAAATGCGCCGGGGTCTTTTTTGCGTACAATCTGGCGGATGCGAGCAACCTGCGTAAGTTTGGCAACTACAAACAGCACTTTGCGCTGCTGGTGGGTGTAGGCGCCTTCGCCGTACAGATAAGTAACGCCGCGGCCTACAATTTTAATAATGCCTTCGGCAATATCTTCGTAGTGTTCGCTGATGATGATAATGTTCTTTTTATAATCGAAACCGACCGTAATGGAGTTGGTAACTTTAAAAACGATAAAGAAGGTAAGCATCGTGTACAGTACAGCTTCGATGCCGAAAGCAATGGTACCGACAAACATAATGAAAATATTAAAAATAAAATTGGTTGTACCCTGGCTGATGCTGTAATATTTGTTGATAATGCCGCCGATAATATCCATGCCGCCTGTGCCGCCGCCAACGCGGTATACAAGCCCCATGCCCAGCCCGTACATAACGCCGCCTGTAATGCAGCTAAGCATTTTTTCGGGTACATCCGGCGTGTAGGCCGTTAAAAAATGCAGCCCGTCAATGGCAAGCGAAAGAAAAGTCATGCTGGCAAGGGAACCGAAAAAGTATTCCTTGTCCATGTATTTCCAGGCCAGATAAAACAGCGGAATGTTTAAAACAATGTTCATCATGCCTATGGGCAGGCCGGAAAGATAGTAAAGCAAAAAGCCCATGCCGGTGATGCCGCCGCTGAGCAGCATGTTGTTAATATAAAATAAGTTAATGGCGCTGGCCGTAATTAAACAGCCGATAACGACCATGGTATAACGGAAAATCTGGTGCTTCATTATATGCTCCTTTAAAAATTTAATTTTGCCAGTTATAATCTTATCATTTTTTTGCCGAAAAAGGAATTGAACGGACGTAAATTTACGCAAAAAATGCAGATTTTTAAAGATAAATTAAAAATTTTTATAATTTTTGTTATGCAGTTCGCCAACGGCAGGGAAATGTGATAAAATATATTGTATACAGAATTTTGAATTGACAGGGATGTTTATGGAGAAAATTACCGAAACAGCTTATGCCAAAATAAACCTCGGGCTTGACGTTATGGGCAAACGCCCTGACGGCTACCACGAAGTGTGCATGGTAATGCAGAGCATAAGCCTTGCCGATACGGTTACGCTGGAGGAACATGAAGGGTTATGCGTATTAACCGGCAAAGATGATTTGCCCGGCGACAACACAAACCTTGCGTGGAAAGCGGCCGAACTGATGGCAAAACGCTTTGGCAGAAAGCCGGATGTAAAAATAACGCTGGATAAGCATATTTTTATGGCGGCAGGGCTTGCGGGCGGCAGCAGTGATGCGGCAGCCGTACTGCGCGGCTTGAACCGCCTGTGGCAGCTTGATTTAAGCACCGCGCAGCTTGAAGAGCTTGCGGCAGAAATAGGCAGCGACGTGCCGTTTTGCATAGCGGGCGGCACGCAGCTTAGCGAAGGCCGCGGCGAAGTTTTAACGCCGCTGCCGGAACCTGAAGAAACTGTTATCGTACTTGCAAAGCCAAAGATAGCAGTTTCTACCGCATGGGTGTACCGCGAATTTGATGCACTGGAAGAGCCGCAGCATCCGGACGTAAAAACGCTTGCAGCAGCGCTCAGGCAGGGCTGCGCCAAATTGCCGCTTCCGGGCATGGGCAATGCGCTGGAAGGCGTAACCTGCGCCAAATACCCGATAGTAACGGAAATTAAACAAAAAATGCTTGCCGCCGGTGCGGATTACGCACTGATGAGCGGCAGCGGGCCGACTGTATTTGCCGTGGCAAAAGACAAAGCAGCGGCGCAGAAAATATTAGAAGCATTGCAGGGGCTTATGCTGGAAACAGCGGCTGCCCATACAGTAAAAAGGAGTGTAATATAAATGAGCGGACATTTAAGCCCTATTCAGCTTGACAGCTACAGACCGCTGCGCGAGCTGGTATGCGAAACCATCCGCCAGGCAATTGTTGACGGCGTCTTCAGCCCCGGCGAACGCCTGATGGAAATTCAGCTTGCTGACGAAATGGGTGTCAGCCGAACCCCTGTGCGCGAAGCAATCCGCAAATTGGAACTGGAAGGCTTTGTGGTAATGATACCGCGCCGCGGCACTTATGTAGCCGATATTTCCATTAAGGATATTAACGAAGTTTACGAAATACGCACCAGCCTTGAAGTACTGGCCGCAGGGCTTGCCGCCGAACGCATCAGCGATGAGGAACTGGAGACCATGCAGCGCCTTTTGGTAGAGATAGGCCAGCATATTGAAGACGGCAATATTGAAAAAGTTGTAGAAATTGATACTGCTTTCCATGATGTTTTATATAAAGCAAGCCGTAATCAGCGTCTGGCAGGCATTATTAACAACCTGCGCGAGCAGATTACCGTTATCCGCCGCCGCTCGATGATGTATCCCGGACGTTTGCGCAACACCATGGATGAACACCGCACGCTGGTTGACAGTATTGCCGCGCATGATGTGGACAGGGCTCAGAACGCAGCGCGCATCCATATGGAAAACGCAGAGCATACACTGCTTAAAGATATGCTTGAAAGTGCTGAACGCAAGAAAAAATAAGAAAAGGGGAATTAGAAATTGTCTGAACTTGTTGCTGTAATTTTGGCTGCCGGCATGGGCACCCGTATGAAATCAAAATTACCGAAAGTATTGCATAAAGTTGGCGGCCAAGCCATGCTGCAAAGAGTGCTGAATGCCGCAGACGGCGCAGGCGCTGCCAAAAAAGTGGTTATTACCGGGCACTGCGCCGATATGGTAAACGAACTTATCGGCAGCCAGGCCGTAAGCGTATACCAGAAAGAACAGCTTGGCACCGGCCATGCCGTAATGCAGGCTGAAACCGAATTGAAAGATTTTTGCGGCACGGTAATGGTGCTGTGCGGCGATACTCCGCTTTTGGATGCGGATGAACTGCGTAAATTTTACGAAGAGCATGTAAACAGCGGCGCCGCTGCCACCGTGTTGACAGCGATTATGCCCAACCCGTATGGCTACGGCCGCATTATCAGAAACGCCGAAGGCAATGTGGCAGGCATTGTGGAAGAAAAAGATGCCAACGCAGAACAGAAAGCCATTACTGAAATTAACACCGGCATTTTCTGCTTTGAAGCACCGCTTTTGTTTGAAGTGCTGCATACCTTAACCAATGACAATGCGCAGGGAGAATATTACCTGACTGACGTTTTGGCAAAATTGAATGGCATGGGCAAAAAAGTTGGCGCTGCCGTTACTGCGGATAATGCCATGGTAATGGGCGTAAACAGCCGCCGCCAGCTTGCCGAAGCGGAAGCAGAACTGCGCAGCCGTGTGCTTGGCAAACTGATGGACAGCGGCGTAACTGTTATGGACCCTGCCAGCACCTTTATCGGCGAAGACGTAACGGTTGGCAATGACACTGTTATTTACCCTTATACCTGGCTGGAAGGCGCAACCGAAATTGGCACGGACTGCGTAATTGGACCTTCCGTGCGCTTAACCAACGTAAAAGTAGGCAATGAAGTTGAAATGCAGTTTACCTACGGGCATGACTGCGTTGTTAAAAATAAAGTTGTAATGGGGCCTTATGTGCATCTGCGCCCCGATACCGTTCTGGAAGAAAAAGTTAAAATCGGCAACTTTATCGAAGTTAAAAATTCCCATGTCGGCTATGGCACCAAACTGCCGCATCTTTCCTATATCGGCGACAGCGATATAGGCAGCGGCGTAAATATTGGCTGCGGCTGCATTATGGTTAATTACGACGGCAAGAAAAAACACCGCACTACCATCGGCAACGATGCGTTTATCGGCTGCAACAGCAACCTTGTTGCACCTGTTACCATTGGCGAAGGGGCTTATGTCGGCGCCGGTTCCACCATTACCAAAGAAGTGCCGCAGGATGCCCTTGCCATTGCCCGCGCCAAACAGAAAAACATTGAAGGCTGGGCGGCAAAACAGCGCGAAGACTGATAAATTTCGCTATACTACTTGTTAAACCTGTGTAAAAAGTTGTATACTATATCTGTAAGGTTTTCGGAATACCCATAAATACGACTCAAACATATTTGGAGGGATACGACCATGTTGTCAGATGAGAGCAGAATGAGGATTTTTACCGGTAATGCCAACCCCGATTTAGCACGCGAGATTGCTGAAAATCTTGGCACTACCGTTGGCGATGCCGTTATTAACCGTTTTAACAACGGCGAAGTACAGGTTATGATTAATGAAAGCGTACGCGGCAAGGATATTTTTATTGTTCAGCCTACCTGCGGACCTATCGTTAACGATAACGTAATGGAACTTTTAATTATGGCTGATGCCTTTAAACGTGCTTCCGCAGCACATATTACCGCAGTTATCCCTTATTACGGATATGCGCGCCAGGACCGCAAGGCACGCGGCCGCGAACCTATTACCGCTAAATTAATGGCAGACCTTCTGGAAACTGCCGGCGTTACCCGCGTTGTTACCATCGACCTGCATGCTGCGCAGATTCAGGGCTTCTTCAACGTACCGTTTGACCACATGCCCGGCCAGCCGATTCTGGCGGAATACATTAAGAGCAAAAATTTGCAGGACCTCATCGTTGTATCTCCCGACCTTGGCGGCGTAAGCCGTGCCCGCACCATGGCAGAACGCCTTGGCTGCGGTATGGCGATTATTGATAAACGCCGTCCTGAACCCGGTGTTGCTGAGGTTATGAACCTTATCGGCGATGTTGAAGGCAAAACCGCAGTGCTTGTTGACGATATGATTGATACGGCTGGTTCGCTTGTAGAAGCAGCTAAAGCTGTTAAAAAATTCGGCGCTAAAGAAATTTACGCCTGCTGCACGCACCCGATTTTAACTGACCCGGCAGTAAGCCGTATTGCTCAGTCTGACATTACGGAAGTTGTTGTAACCAACACCATTCCTCTGCCGCCTTCCAAAAAGCACCCCAAAATTAAAGTGCTTTCCATTGCGCCGATTCTGGCAGAAACCATTCTGCGCATTTACAACCAGTGGTCTGTAAGCCAGCTTTTTGAAAAACATAAATAATAAAACAAAAGGGCCTGCCGCAGGCGCGGCGGGCCTTATTTTTGCATTAAGGAGAAATTATGAAACTGATTGTAGGGCTTGGCAATATTGGCAAAGAATACGAAAATACACGCCACAACATCGGCTTTATGGTAGCCGATGAACTGGCAAAACGCTGGGGCATTACAACATGGAAAAACGAGCGCAATGCTATGTGCGCCGAATACCGCACGCCCGAAAAAGTATTTTTAATTAAGCCGACCACATATATGAATTTAAGCGGCGAAGCTGCGGGCGCTTTTGCCAATTTTTACAACATTGCAGCGGAAGACATTGCCGTTATACAGGATGACCTTGATTTGCCTTGCGGGCAGCTTCGCGTGCGCCGTAAAGGAAGCGCAGGCGGGCATAACGGCATTAAATCCATTCAGCAGCATCTTGGCACCGGCGATTTTCCGCGTTTTAAAATCGGCATCGGGCATCCTGCGCGCAACGCATCTGCCGTTATAGGGCATGTGCTGCACCGTTTCGGCAAGGACGAACAGCCCCTTATTGAAGAAGCCGTAAGCAAAATGGCTGATGCCATAGAACTGTGGCTGAAAGGCGATATGGAAGCGGTAATGCAGGAATACAACAAAAAACCGCCTAAAAAGAAAGCAGGAGAAGAAACTGCTGAAGAAAAATAATTTGTGGACACCGTGCAATTTTAAAAGCATTAAAATTTGCTGATTTGTAAAGCAAGTTACACTTTTTGTAAGGTTTTGAAGTAAAAAACCAAAAATGTAAAAATTTTAAAGAAAAAGTGTTGACATTGTTATTTGTGCCTATTATAATAGCATCATCAAATAACAAATTGCGTTGATTGGGAAAAGTAGTAGAGCAGCCCAGATTCCAGAGAACTTATCATTTGCTGAGAGATAAGATCAAAGCACTTTATGAAAATCCCCCATGAGCTGCCGCCTGAAGGGTGTAAACCTGTGTAAGCGCGGCCGGAGGACGACCGTTACAGCGTCAGGCATTGAACGTCAGTTGTGAAACTTTCGGTGATGCTGGTAAAGTGGCTGTTATTTTGCAGCAATAAGAGTGGTACCGCAGAGCTTTATGGCTTTGTCTCTTACAAAAGAGGCAAAGCCTTTTTTGTTGGTAAAAAGCTTACAATCGCCGGTTTGTTATTAACAAAATTTTTTAATCAAAGGAGAAATGAAAAATGAGTGTATTGAACAAATTGGCAGAATTCGTAGGCAAATATCTTACTTACATCGTTGTTGCAGTTGTTGTGGTAGCGTTCTTCGTACCGGATATGTTTGTGTGGGCGGCTTCCAAAACCGTACTTTTGTTATCCGTCATCATGTTCGGTATGGGCATGACGCTGCGCGCCAGCGACTTTGCACTGGTGTTTAAACGCCCGAAAGAAGTTTTCTTCGGCTGCGTTGGCCAGTTCACCATTATGCCGTTTCTTGCATACGTTTTAACTGTTGGTTTTAATCTTCCGCCTGAACTTGCCATCGGCATGATTCTTCTCGGCACCACGCCCGGCGGCACAGCTTCCAACGTTATGACTTATCTCGCTAAAGGCGATGTTACCTTATCTGTTTGCCTTACCACCGCAACTACCCTGCTTGCACCGCTGCTCACTCCGTTCTTGACATGGATGCTGGCAGGCCAGTGGGTAGAAGTTTCCTTCTTGGCAATGCTTAAATCCGTCTCCCAGGTAATCCTTCTTCCTATCGTGCTTGGCATCCTCGTACACAAAGCAGTTGGCGACCAGCTCGTTGTTAAATACTCTAAACTCCTCGTGCTGGTATCCGCGTTCAGCGTACTTTCCATCATGGGCGCCATGGTTGCTTTGAACGGCGAAACCATCCTCGAACTTGGCTGGGTTATGGTACTGGTTGTAGTGTTGCAAAACTTCGGCGGTTACGCCCTTGGCTGGATGCTTGCCAAACACGCTGGCATGGGCAGACCGCAGTGCACAACCGTTATGCTTGAAGTTGGCATGCAGAACTCCGCACTTGCCTGCTCCCTCGGCACTCTGCACTTCACCGCGATGGCAGCAGTTCCCGGTGCAATTGCCGGCGTAGTTCATCAGGTTACAGGCTCGCTTTTAGCTTCTCTCTTTGCGGCACGCAACGCACAGGAAGATTGCCCGAAAGTAACGGTAGCAGAAGCAGAGCTTGCTAAATAATAAAAACACGCGGCAGATTGGCTTAGCTGCCGCAGCTAAAACAGCCTAAAATAAGGGATTTTGTTCGGACTAAAAAATATATAAAGCTGCATTTTAAGCAGCTATCATCTCCCCGGCCCCGGTGCTTCGTCGCCGGGGTTTTAATTTACCGTGTTGACAGCCGGCGCATACGTATGTTATATTGTTATACAGTTGAATACTAAAATCGGTTGTGGATTTTTCTGGCTCGGCCATTTTTCGCCACACAGCTGCCTTAGCGGGCGCTGTGTGGTTTTTTGTTGGAGGTAATCATGAACGAAAATTTTATGAAAGAAGAACCAGTCCTGCCACTGATAACAGCAATGGCGCTGCCCATGGTTATCAGTATGATGGTAAACTCGCTGTACAACATTGTAGACAGTTTTTTTGTGGCGCAGATAAGCGAGGATGCCATGACGGCGCTTTCACTGGTCTTTCCGGTGCAGAACTTTATTAATGCGGTAAGCATCGGCTTTGGCGTGGGCATTAACGCGCTTATTGCTTATTATTTAGGTGCGGGTGAAGGTGAAACTGCCAACCGCGCGGCGGTGCATGGCATGGCGCTTTCTGCCCTGCATGGCATTGTGCTGATGGTGCTGTGCATTGCCGTTATGCCGCAGTTTTTGGCAGCTTTTACAGATAACGCCGCCGTTATTGATATGGGTGTACGTTATTCAAACATAGCTTTCAGCTTTTCGCTGATAATTATGCTGGGGCTTGCTTTTGAAAAAATCTTTCAGGCTGTAGGCAATATGAAAGTTACTATGATTGCGCTGATGGCAGGCTGTATTGTCAACATTGTTTTGGACCCGCTTTTTATTTTCGGCATCGGGCCTTTTCCGGAATGGGGCATTGAAGGGGCAGCCGTAGCTACTGGCATTGGGCAGATAACTACGCTTGCAATTTATTTGTTTGTATATAAAAACTATCCGCTGCGCATTAAACTGAGCAGGCGGTATTTATCGCGTGATGCGGCTCTTGATTTAAAACTTTATGCTATCGGTATACCGGCAACGCTTAACCTGGCGCTGCCTTCTCTGCTGGTATCGTCGCTGAATACTATTTTGGCGGCATTTTCGCAAAGCTATATTGTAGTGCTTGGCATTTATTACAAGCTGCAAACTTTTTTGTATCTTCCTGCCAACGGCATTATTCAGGGCATGCGCCCGCTTATCGGGTTTAATTACGGCGCAGGCGAGCATGCAAGGGTAAAATCCATTTACAATACAACGCTTGTGCTTAATGCCGGCATTATGCTGGCGGGCACAATTATTTGCCTGCTTGTGCCTGATGTTTTAATTGCCCTGTTTACGGATAATGCCGTAACTGTCGAAGCCGGCGCGCAGGCGCTGCGTATAATCTGCGCCGGGTTTATCGTATCGGCGGTAAGCGTAACGGCGTGCGGAGCACTTGAAGGATTGGGCAAAGGACTGCCTTCGCTGATAATTTCGCTTTTGCGTTATGTGGTTATTATAATACCGGCGGCATGGCTGTTAAGCAAAAACTTTGGCGCAGAAGGCGTATGGCATGCTTTCTGGCTTGCTGAACTGTTAACTGCCATAGCGGCGCATCTGGTTTATAAAAAGTACAGTAAATAAAAAATAAAGCACGTTCTGCATTTTGCAAAGCGTGCTTTATGTATCTTTACAGTTTTATACTTTTTTGTTAAAATAATTTGCGTGTGCTGCCATAACGGTAGGCGGTTAGCCCTCTTACGGAGGGACTGTGACCCTCCGCTGACATAGAAATCCACCTGGAAATTTGTGCCATAAGGAGGGGATAGCGTGGATATATTATCGTTATTAGCCGTGATAGGCTATACAATAGCGGTATTTTCCCTGGGCTATACCCTTGGAAAAGATATTGCGCATAAACAGAAATAACCGCCACGGACCAGGTGAAACGGTTATTTCTAAGATAACTATTTAACTTTGGGCTGACCGTCTATCGGCAGCACATTTTTCTATAATTATTATAACAAACGCAGGTAAATTGTCAAATAAAAGCACCATGCTGTTTTAGCACGGTGCTTTTATGTTTTATCAGCAGGTTCTGCCGGGATAAACTTTTAAGGCTTCGCCTAAAATATAAATAGCGCGTTTTAAATCTTCGCAGTTAAGCACATAAGCAAGGCGCGCTTCGTTTACGCCGAGGCCGGGTTTGCTGTAAAAACCATTGCCGGGGGCAAACATTACGGTTTCGCCGTCAACATCAAAGTTTTCCAAAAGCCAGATGGCAAATTTTTCGGCATCGTCCACAGGAAACTTAACCATTACGTAAAAAGCACCTTTGGGGTCGCTGGCTTCTACGCCGGGCAGTGCTTTTAAACCTGCGGCAATGGTGTCGCGGCGTTTTTGGTACTCTTTGTTTACTGCTTCCAGATAGCTTGTGGGAGTGGTATAAAGCGCTGCTGCGCCAACCTGTTCCAGAATGGGGCTGCAAAGCCTGCCCTGGCAGCATTTGTTGATTTGCTGGCAAAACTCTTTGTTTTTGCTGATAATGCAGCCGATACGTGCGCCGCAGGCGCTGTAGCGTTTGGAAACGGAATCAATGATAATCAGGTTATCGGCAAGTTCGGGAATGGTGCCGAAACTTTTATATTCGCCGTCATATACAAATTCGCGGTATACTTCATCGGCGATAACTGCCATATCATATTTCACTGCCAGTTTGGCAATGGTGTCCATTTCTTCCGGAGTGTAAACAACGCCGGTAGGGTTGCCCGGATTTGTTAAAAGAAAGGCTTTGGTTTTCGGGGTAATATGTTTTTCTATTTCGGCAGCATCAGGCAGGTGGTAGCCGTTTTCCACGGTGGTGGTTACGGAGTTGATTTTAGCGCCGAATTCGGTAGCGAAAGTGGTATAGTTAGCATAGTAAGGTTCAAAAACCATAATTTCGTCGCCGGGGTCGCACAGGCTCATTACAGCAAAAATCAGCGCTTCGCTGCCGCCGTTGGTAATAAAAATATCGCCTGCTTCATAGTGCATGCCTTTTTCGGCATAGTATTTCTGAATTGCTTCAACCAAAAACGGTTCGCCTTTGCTGGCACCGTAAGCAATAACCTTATTGCCGTAATTTTTAATGGCGTCCATAAACTGGGACGGTGTTTCAATATCCGGCTGGCCGATATTAAGGTGGTAAACCTTTTTGCCTGCTTTTTTGGCAGCGTCGGCATATGGTGCCAGCTTGCGGATAGGGGATAATTTTAATTCCTGTACTCTTTCGGAAATTCTCATACCTGTTGCTCCTCACTTAAAAAATTTGCAAAACAAAAAACTGTATGGCGCTATTATACCATAAAAAAAGCGGCAAGTTCACCCCTTGCCGCCTAAAAATACATGTATACAATTATTTGTTCCAGGGAATGGCGCGGTTTTCCGCCCATTGTAAAAGCAGGTTAAATAGCAAACCTAAAAGCGAAAGTACAATTACCCCTGCCATTAAGCGGTCGGTAATCATTAAATCGCCGTAATGCAGTATCAGCGCGCCAATGCCTTCCTGTGCGGCAATCATTTCGGCGGCTACCAGTAAAAGCAGTGATGTGCCTGCCGCAAGGCGCAGACCGGCAAAAATCATCGGCAGGGCGGCGGGCAGGACTACTTTTTTTAAGGTCATCCAGCGCGAGGCGTTAAAACTTACGGCAACTTTAATGAGCAGCGGGTCTACATTTTTTACGCCGGAATAAGTGTTCATTGCCACGGGAAAAAATACGCCCAGCGCGATAATGGTAACCTTGCTTAATTCGCCGATGCCGAGCCATAAAATAAAGAGCGGCAAAAGTGCAATTTTAGGGATAGGGTACAGCGCATTGACAATAGGCGTGCCGATACGGTCAATTAATGCCGAGGTGCCTGTAAAAAGCCCGACTGCAAGCCCGATGGCGCTGCCGATAACGAAGCCGAGCAGTATGCGGTACAGGCTTGCTGCAAGGCTGGTGCTTATTTCGCCTCCGGCAAGCATATCAACAAGCGCAGCCAGAATGCCTGTTGGTGAAGGCAGAAAAAGTGAAGACACTATGCCGGTGAGGCAGATAAGTTCCCAAATTAAAAGCAGTACAATTACAGACAGGGCCGAAACCCAGGCCGGGTATGTCTTCTGCCAGCTATGCATTTTATCGGTAATTTTAAATTCATTCATTGCCTTCCACCTCCATCAGTGCCGCACGCGCATCTTTGCTGATATGCTCCCAGATAATGCGGATGTATTCGGCTATTTCTTCCGTGTGCTGCGGCAGTTCGCGTTCAGCGCGCGGTATGGCAATGGTCAAAATACGGTTTATTTTGCCGGGGCGGCGCGAAAGCAGCACTACCCGGTCGGCAAGCATAACAGCTTCCTGAATGTTGTGCGTAACATAAAGGGTGCTGAGCCGTGTTTTATCCCACAGCGTAACAAGTTCTTCCTGCATAATGGTGCGTGTCTGGGCATCAAGTGCGCTGAAGGGTTCGTCCATCAGCAGTAAATCCGGGTTTATTACTAGCGCACGGGCAATGCCGACACGTTGGCGCATGCCCCCGCTTAAATGGTGCGGCAGTGCTTTTTCAAAACCGGTAAGTCCTACAAGGCTTATGTAATGGGCAATGCGTTCTTCCTGTTCGGCTTTTGGTACGCCTGCGGCTTCAAGACCGAAAGCTATGTTATCATGAACGCTGCGCCACGGAAAAAGCCCTGTTTCCTGAAAAACAATGCCGGTGCGTGGCACATGCCCCTGCGGCAGGTGGGTAAATCTTGCGCTGCCGCTGGTAGGCGGCAAAAGCCCTGCCACAATGTTAAGCAGGGTTGATTTACCGCAGCCGGAAGGGCCGACCAGAGCAACAAATTCCTCTTCGTTGACGGTTAAGTTTATATCCTGCAAAACAGGCAGCGTTTGCCCGTTGCGTCCGGTAAAACTTTTGCTTACATTATCTATAACAAGTTTCATACTTTCCTCCAAATAAAAAGGGCGGAAAGTATCCGCCCTTGTAGTTTTATTTTGCCAGTGCCTTATCCAGCAGGGTGGTGTTGGCAACTTTAGCGGGGTCAAGCGTGCCCTGCATCATACCGTGGGATGTATACCAGTCAATCTGCGTTTTAATATCATCTGCCATCAGTCTGCCGTCGCGGTCAATATAGGGCAGTCCAAGTTTGATATCTTCTGCTGGAGCTTTAACATATTTGGCGATAATGCCTACAACTTCGTCCAGCTTTTGCGGGTCTTTCTTTTCAATTGCTGCATCATAGTAATAGTTGCATGCTTTATTATAGGCTTTTAAAAAGCGGATTGCCGCATCTTCGTTTTTCATAAATTCCGGAGAGAAGAACAATGCGGAAGTCTGGTAAGGAATAACATCACCGACTTGTACAATGAGTTTGGCAGTGCCGGCGGTTTGCATTTTTGTAATGTTAGGCTCGTTTAAAATGGCGCCGTCAATTTGTTTGCCTTCCAAAGCTGCCAGAACGGCGCTTACTTTGCCAAGCGGAACGAGTTCAACATCGTCAAGGCTCATGCCTTTTTCTTCCAGCATTCTGCCAAGCATATAATGGAAGGTAGAACCTTTTTGCGTAATGCCGATACGTTTGCCTTTAATGGTTTCCAAACTGGTAAAGCCGTTGGCGTAGCTGTCTGCCGAGGCAACCAGTGCGGAAGAGGGGAAACCTTTTTCTTCACGTCCCTTATCGGCAACAATGGCAAGCTGCTGTCCGCCTGCTGCCATGTTGAATAAACTTGCTGTAATGCCGGTAGCGCCGACATCTACTTTGGAAGAAGCGGTTGCAACGGCAATCGGGTGCGCCGCATCAAACCATTCGGGCTGTATGTCAATGTTCTGCTCTGCAAAATAGCCTTTATCCATGGCAATAAACAAAGGCGCGCTGCTGGTAAGGCGCAGCATACCGAGTTTAACGGCGGTTTTTTCCGCCTGTTGTTGTTTTTCGCTGCCGCCGCAGCCTGCAATGGCAACGGCAAGGCAAAGCATGGTAAAAAAAAGCAGAAGTTTTTTCATTGTAATCATCCTTTGCATTGTTATTAAGGCTTTAAAAGCACTGAGTAAGCATCTTAATGGTTATTTTACAACATAAAAATTAAAAATGCACTATTTTTCTTAAAAAATCCACTGCTGCAATTATTTGTGTTTACAATTTAACACTGTTGCGGCTTTTGTTATTTGCATACAGTTGTTATAATAGTATTAATAAGCACTATAATATGGAGGATTTTTATGAAATATAATAAATTGTTAGCTGCTTTTCTGGCAGCTTCACTAACGCTTGGTTGCGGAAACGCCTTGGCTGCCGATGCGATATGCCTGGCGCGCATTGCTGCTGATACAGACGGCAACGGAACACAGGAAACGGCAGAACTGTGGGGAACAAAACTTACCGGCGGCAGCAGTTATTACGGCGATTTGCTGCTGATGATTAAAGATGAAGGCGGCAAGCTGATTACTGCCTATACGCCATCGCTGGATGGCGGGTATGCCAACCTGCTGCAAAAAGGACACTTTACAGGCAAGGGCGAACAGCTTGTTGTGCGCTCGTTAAGCGGCGGTGAAGCCGCAATGCAGGTGCGTATTATTGATGCCGCGCTGCCGGAGGCAGTACAGGAAATTTACAGCGGCAGCGACAATAACGGCATTAATGTGAAAGCAGCTTTGCAGCCCGGTTTTAAAGCTGTACTTGATTTCCCTGCCGTAAAAAGCGGCGGAGCATGGGATACAGAGACAGTAACTTTACCTGAAGGCAACAGCTATTATATTGACAGCGGTTTATATGATGAAAACGGCAGCCTGCTTAAACCGTGGCAGCGCCCGCAGGAAAAAATGAGCGGCGTAACGGTTGTTCATGGCAGGGAGGGTGCTGTGGACAGCCTTGTAACTTTGCAGCAGGTAAGCGTTCCCGGCAGCGGAGATACGCTTGCCAAAATTGCCGGCAGTTGGGAATACGACAACGGCTGGCAGCTTAAAGACCGTGAATTTTATTCACAGATTGTGCAGAATAAGGACTTCCGCCGCAATCTTGTTTTCGGCAACGGTATGCTGTATAAGCAGCAGGCAGTGCTGGACGGCAGCAGCGTAACGTATCCGCTGATGGCGGTAGAAGGCAAGCCCGAACTGCAAAATGCCATTAACGGGGAACTGCAAAAAGTATGGCAGCCTTACGCCGATGCTTTGGGAAACAAAAGCTGTGAACTTGATTATACCGCTCCCTTTGCCGGACAGGAAATGATTTCGCTTGTATTTTTCGGCGTTATGGGTGAGGGCGATGAAGAAATGTTTGAACGCCTGCCGCTGAACATTGAGCTTGATACGGGCAAGGTGCTGGAGATAAGCGACGTGCTCGATACGGAAAATCCGGATTTACTGCCGGTGCTTGCCCTTTTGGGAGCAGAAGATAAAGTTGATTTTACAAAAGAAGTGCCTCCGTCATGGTATTATAATGGTAAGAATCTTGTTTTCTGCCAGAAGATGAAAGACGGCAGCGGCTGGAACGAAGCGGCTGTACCTGTTTCTGAATTGGAAAAATTTATACTTAACAAAGATTTTTTCAAAAAATAACAAAAAACTCACAAAAGAAACTGACTGATTAGTCTAATGGCAAAAACAAAAGAAAAATAGAGTAATTGTAAGTAAAGTTAATGAAATCTGCTTATATTAAGGTTTGCGTTTCCGCTTTTGGTGGAATATAATTATATTACTTTGGTTTAAGTATGTCCTTTTGTCTTTTTCAATACTTGAAACTTAAGTTTGGAGGAGGAATAGATTTATGTTGAATTTTTTGCGTAAAAACAGGAGCGGCAAGGCTGCCGTTGCAGCGCTGGCTGCCGTGACTGTATTTTCGCTTGCGGGCTGCGGGCAGCAAAAAGCGGCAGAACCGCAGGCTACGCTGGTAAAATCCATGCAGGTAATAAAACGCGATACTCCGCTGGTATATGATTATACCGGTTTTGTGCAGGCTCAGCAGGAAATGGAGCTTAAAGCACAGGTAAGCGGCCAGATTACCGGCAAGTATTTTAACGGCGGCGATACCGTGCAGCAGGGGCAGGTTCTTTATACTATCGACCCGCGTACCTACCGCGCCAACCTTTTGCAGGCTCAGGCAAACCTTGCCAACGCGCGTGCGGCACTAGCAACCGCTTCGGTAGATGCAGACCGTTATACCAAACTTTATGAACAAAGCGCTGTTTCCAAACAGACTTTGGATAACGCCATTATGGCGCGCGACCAGGCACAGGCTTCTGTAAATGCGCAGGAAGCGCTTTTGGAAAACGCTCAGATTGATATGAGCGAAACCAATGTTACCGCTCCGTTTACCGGACGCATTGATACAACTGCTCTTGAAGTAGGTAACTACGTTACTGACGGGCAGACAACCATGGCAACCATCTCCAATACCGACCCGGTATTTGTAGAGTTCAGCATTGCCGAACCTGAATATTTGAAACTTGCCAATTCCGCAGTTGAAAGAGGCGAAGCTGCTCCGCTTGAAAACCTCAGCATTGTTCTGAGTGACGGCAGCACTTACGACCTTCCCGGCCGTATTGCCGAAGTTAACCGTGCGCTGACCAATAATACCGGCACACTTACCATTAAGGCGCTGTTTGATAACCCGAACCGCGTACTGCTGCCGGGCATGTTTGCGCATGTACAGGCAACCGCAGGCACCAGACAGAACGCGCTTTTAATTCCTCAGCGCGCTGTTACCGAACTTATGTATAAAAAATTTGTTTATGTTATCGGCGCAGACAACAAGGTTGAAATGCGCGAAGTTACGCTTGGGCCTCGCGTAGGGCGCCTTTGGATGGTTGAAAGCGGCCTTAACGGCGATGAAAACATTGTTGTTGAAGGTACCGGCAAAATTACCGCCGGCGCTTTGGTTAAACCCGAGCCGATGACGGAAGCCGAACTTGACACCACAGCCGACAGGTCGGAAGCAGGTGCCGCTGACGGCGCAGCAAAATAAGGAGGTAAGCTGAATGGCACGTTTTTTTATTGACCGCCCGGTCTTTGCCATGGTGCTGGCGATACTGATTACGCTGCTGGGCTTAATTGCCGGTTTCAGCCTGCCTATCGCCCAGTATCCTGATATTACCAAACCGCGTGTTTCCGTATCTACCAACTATACAGGCGCAAGTGCCGAAACGGTTGAAGAATCTGTTGCACAGGCTATTGAACAAAAGGTTAACGGCGTAGAAAACATGCTGGACATGAGTTCTACAAGTACCGCTACAGGCGAATACAGCCTGAATGTACAGTTTAACCTTGAAAAAGATCCTGATATTGCAGCGGTAGAAGTACAGAACCGCGTATCCCAGGCAACCAGTTCCATGCCGCAGGAAGTATCCGCATACGGCATTACCACAACGAAGGAATCTGCGGAAACCATTATGTATTTCGCACTTTCTTCCCCGAACAATACTTATGACAGTATGTTCTTAAGAACCTACGCCGACGTTAACTTCATCGACGCCGTTAAACGCGTAAAAGGCGTTTCCACAGTTGATGAATACGGTCCGGAATATGCCATCCGCATTTGGCTGAATCCGGAAAAACTGGCGCAGCTTAACTTAACTACATCTGATATTGAAACTGCGGTAGAAACGCAGAACATTCAGGCGCCTGTTGGTACCGTCGGCGCACGCCCGACTGTAGACGAACAGGAAAAACAGTATTCTGCCAATGCGCAGGGCCGTTTAAAAACACCTGAAGAATTCGGCAATATTATTGTCCGTTCCATTAACGGGCAGAACCTTTATTTAAAAGATATTGCCCGTATTGAAGAAGCACCGCGCAGCGACTTGATTCTCAGCCGTTTAAACGGCGGTGAATCTGTTGTATTCCCGGTATCCCTTACCAGTGATGCCAACTCCATTGAAGCCGTAAGCCAAATCCGCGAAGTATTGGCAGATGCTGAAAAACGTTTTCCTGCCGATATGAAGCTGACCATTATTCAGGATAATACACAGTTTATTACCGAATCTTTGGAAAAAGTAGCACATACCTTCTTTGAAGCACTGGTACTTGTTATTATCGTTATCTTTATGTTCCTCGGAAGCTGGCGTGCAACGCTTATTCCGCTGCTGGCAGTTCCGGTATCCCTTGTCGGCACCTTCGCTTCTTTCGTGCTTTTGGGCTTTACAATTAACACCTTAACTGCATTTGCCCTTATCCTGGCAATCGGCCTTGTAGTCGATGATGCTATCGTTGTAGTAGAAGCAGTAGAACATCACATTCAGGATACTGGTCTTACTCCTAAAGAAGCAACCTACCGTGCCATGAGCGAAGTATCAGGCCCTGTTGTGGCTATTGCCTTCGTACTTGCGGCAGTATTTATCCCGACGGCGTTTACCGGCGGTACGGTTGGCGAACTTTATAAACAGTTTGCAATCACCATTTCCGTTTCCATGATGCTTTCGGCAGTTGTTGCATTGTCGCTTACTCCGGCGCTGTGCTCGCTGATTTTGAAACCTAAAAAAGATGAAGCGGAAATTAAAGGTCCTATCGGCAAGGCAGTACACGCATTTAACAATTGGTTTGCCAGAACCCTTGAAAAATATGTAACCAATGTAGAAAAATGCATCCGCCATGCCAAAGTGGTTATGGCATGCCTGCTGGTTGGCGTAATTTTAATCGGCGTTATGTTTAAAATTACACCGTCCGGTTATGTGCCCAACGAAGATATGGGCATGAGCGCCGTATCCTTCAGCCTGCCGGAAGGTTCCTCCAGTAACCGCAGCATTCAGGTTATGGGCGAACTCAGTGAAGCAGTGCAGAAGTTCCCGGGCGTAGACTACGTTATGGAAGTTTCCGGCGTAGATATTCTGAGCCATGCACAGAAAGCATCTGCCGGTCTGGTTGTTGTTGCCATGAAACCTTACGACCAGCGCGACAACTCCATTCAGGATATTATTCCTATGATTCAGGCTTTAGGGCCTAAATATCCAGATGCTACGGTAATGGCGTTCCAGCCGCCTGCACTGCCTGGTGCCTCCAGCACCGGTTCTTTGAGCATGTACATTATGAACCTTGCCGGTGAAGATGTAAGCACAATGAACGAACGCGCGCAGGAATTTTTGGCAAAAGCCCGCCAGCGTCCGGAAGTCGGCATGATTTATACAACGCTGAACACTTCAACGCCGATGTATAAATTCAATGTTGACCGCGATAAGGCACAGAGCCTTAACGTACCTGTATCCAGCGTATTCTCCGCATTGCAGACCTTCCTCGGCGGTTATGAAATTAACGATTTGAACAACTTCGGACGTACATGGAAAGTTGTAATGCAGGCTGATGACCAGTACCGCGCCGATGTTGACGATATGCGTTACTTCTTTGTACGCAGCAATGACGGCGAAATGATTCCGCTGAATACCCTTGTAACTTATGAAAATGAAAACAGCTCCGTTGTTATGACGCGCTTTAACGGCGCACGCGCTATCAAGATTGCAGGCGACCCGGCAGAAGGTTATTCCACCGGTCAGGCAATGGATGCTTTGGAAGAAGTTGCGGCAGAAACATTGCCGGTAACTTACAGCTATGAATGGACCGACCAGAGCCGTGACCAGATTGAAGCAGGCAACCGCTCTACGCAAATCTTCATCATTTCTTTGATTTTCGTATTCCTGTGCCTGGCAGCTTTGTATGAAAGCTGGACTATTCCTCTGGCAGTTCTGATGTCCGTACCGACTGCCGTGCTTGGCTGTATCCTCGGCCAGTACCTGCGCGGACAGCAAAACGACGTTTATATGCAGATTGGCCTTATCATGCTTATAGGCCTTGCTGCCAAGAACGCAATTTTGATTGTTGAATATGCGAAGATGAATATGGAAAAAGGCATGGGCGTTGTAGAGGCTGCAATTGAAGCATCCCGCATCCGTCTCCGCCCGATTCTGATGACATCCTTTGCATTTATTCTCGGGTGCGTGCCGCTGGCTATTGCAACTGGCGCAGGCGCAGGCGCGCGTGTATCTATGGGTAATGCCGTAGTAGCAGGCATGACTTTCAACACGCTGTTCGGTATCTTCCTTATTCCGGTATGCTTTGTTGTAGTAGAACGTCTCTTCAGCAAAAAGCATAAAGCAGAATAATAACCCAAACTGAAAAATGCTCCGCTTTTTAGCGGGGCATTTTTTTATAAAGCCGTGGCAAAATTTGCGGCTTAAAATTTGGGACATTAATTTTTTACAATCTGCCAAGGCAGGATTTTTGTAATTTACGTTGTATAATAGTTAGAGTAAACAAACTTAATTTGAAATAGAGGGGACGCTTTTTGAACAGATTAAAAGAACAGGGGCGTTTTTTGCGTAATGTATGGTTTTTAACCAAAAGTTACTGGCAGTCGGAAGAACGCCTTAAGGCCTATGCGCTGCTTGCTGTCATTATTGCACTGACGCTGGCGGTGGTATATGTTATAGTTTTAATAAACGATTGGTTTAATGTATTTTATGAAGCGCTGCAAAATTACGACACCGAAAAGATTTTTGATGAACTGATACATTTTTCGTGGCTGGCGGCGCTGTACATTATTTTGATGGTATATTCGTTCTATTTGCAGCAGGTGCTTATTATTAACTGGCGCCGCTGGCTTACGGACAGATATATTGATGAATGGCTTCGCAATAAAACCTATTACCGTTTGCAGGTTTTTGGCGCCGATACCGATAACCCTGACCAGCGTATAAGTGAGGACGTGCGCCTTTTTGTTGAAATGACGCTTACTTTCAGCATCGGCGTTTTAAAGGCTTTCTGCACTTTTGTGTCGTTTGTGTTTGTGCTCTATCAAATTTCCGGTCCGCTTGACTTTACGCTTTGGGGGCATAACTTCCATATAGAGGGCTATATGGTATGGGTTGCGCTTGTTTATTCTGCGCTCGGCACCTGGGTTACGCATGTTGCCGGTAAAAAACTGGTAGGCTTAAACTTTGTACAGCAGCGTTATGAAGCGGATTTCCGTTTCAGCATGATGCGTATGCGCGAAAACGCCGAAAGCATTGCGTTTTACAGCGGTGAAGGGCGTGAAGGCAGCGTGTTTAAAAAACGTTTTACATTACTTTTGGATAATTTCTGGAAAATCATCCAGAAACGCAAACAGCTTATCTGGATTAATTCCGGTTATTCCCAGATTGCCATAATTTTTCCGATGGTAGTGGCCATGCCGCGTTATCTTGCGCATCAGATTACTCTTGGCGGGTTGATGCAGGTAAGTAATGCCTTTGGCAAAGTGCAGGAATCACTTTCGTATTTTGTCGATATGTACGCTTCCATTGCCGAATGGCAGTCGGTTGTAAACCGTCTTACGGGCTTTGGGCTGCACATGCACGAATTTAAGCAGGAAGAATTGCAGCCGGATTTGCAGCGCACCGTAACGGGCGGAGCGATTAGCGCCGAAGGGCTTGAAGTAAGCCTGCCGGATGGCTGCAAGCTGATTGGCAATGCTTCGTTTAATTTGCAGCGCGGGCAAAATGTTTTGATAAAAGGCGCAAGCGGCAGCGGCAAAAGCACTTTGCTGCGTGTGCTGGCAGGAATATGGCCTTATGTAAAAGGCAGGCTTGCCATGCCGGAAGCGCAAAATACCATGTTTATTCCGCAAAGGCCGTATCTTCCGTTAGGCACACTGCGCGAGGCACTGCTGTACCCGGGCAGCCTGGAATGCAGCGATGAGCAGCTGCAAGCCGTGCTGGAAGAATGCAATATAGGTTATCTGGCTGATGATTTGTATGTTGAAGCTGACTGGTCTCATGTTTTAAGCGGCGGCGAACAGCAGCGGGTGGCTTTTGCAAGGGCTATGCTGTATAAGCCGGAATGGCTGTTTCTGGATGAGGCGACATCGGCGCTGGATGAGGCAACGGAAAAGGCAATGTATACTTTGCTTGCCGAAAAAATGCCGCAGACAACTGTTATCAGCATTGGGCACAGAAGCACTTTAAACAGCTTCCATCAGGCGGGGCTGTTTTTGGATAAAAATTTAAAGGCTTTATCTTTTAATTATTTGTAATTTTAGCCAGGGAGGTACACAAAATGAAGCCAATGGAAATAGCGCCACAAATTTATGATGTAGGCGTAATTGACTGGACCGTGAGGGATTTTCACGGTTATAAGACGGAACGCGGCGCAAGCTACAACAGCTATTTGATTATGGATGAAAAAATTTGCCTTATTGATACCGTTAAGGCATGTTATGCGGAAGAACTTTTGGAAAAAATCAGCCGCGTAACCGACCCGGCGCTGATTGATTATGTGGTTGTCAACCATGTTGAGCCTGACCATGCCGGTGCGCTGCCGCAGGTTTTAAAAGCTGCGCCCAACGCTAAATTTGTTATTACCATGCAGGGCAAAAACGAAGCTTTGCGCCATTACGGCGACGGTTTTGATTTTATGGTTGTAAAAGAAGGCGACACCATTGATTTGGGGCACCGCAAACTTACTTTTGTACCTGTGCCGATGCTGCATTGGCCGGATAACATGGTAACTTACTGTCCGCAGGACGGCATTTTGTTCAGCAATGATGCTTTTGGGCAGCATTATGCCGACAGCAAACGTTTTGACGATAAAGTAAATGAAGACAAATTATTTTATGAAGCCAAGAAATATTTTGCAAACATTTTGTGGCCGTATGCAAGGTTGATAGGCGGCGCTCTGAAAAAATTAAGCGCACTGGATATTAAAATGATTGCTCCGGCGCATGGCATTATCTGGCGCAGTAAAATTGAAAAAATACTGGAACGCTATGCTGCATGGGGCATTGGCGTACAGGACGGCAGCATCGTTATTGCTTATGACACAATGTGGGGCGGCACGGAAAAACTGGCACGCGCGATGGTAGAAGGCGCAGCGGCGGCAGGTGCCCGCGTGAAACTGATGCGTATGGACAGAACTCCGTACAGCACGGTTGCGGCAGAACTGTTTGAAGCAAGCGGTATGCTTGTTGGTTCGCCTACGCTTAACAGCGGCATGATGCCGAGCATCGGCGGTATGCTTATTTATTTGAAAGGCTTGCAGCCCAAAGGCAAAAAAGTTGCAACATTTGGTACCTGCGGCTGGGCAGGCGGCGCGCAGAAGGATATGGAAGCGCTGCTGACGGCGGCAGGCTGCGATTTAAAACCGGGTTATAACTGCAAATGGTGCGCAAATTGTGATGAATTGGAAACGGCACGCCAGTTTGCTTATGAATTTGCCAAAAATCTGTAATTTTTAATTATAAAGCAGTGATGTAATTTACAAAAAATTCATCACTGCTTTTTATTTATGCCTTGCCAAAAGTCGAAAAGTCAAATATAATAAATGTAAAACAAAACACATCTATTTTTTATGGGGTAATCGGATATGAGAAATCTTGCTGATGCAATAGAAAACTTTATTATCCGCCAACTATTGGAGGATAGCGAAGATACTGTGCTGGTGCAGCGCAATGAACTGGCTGACAAATTATCGTGCGCGCCATCGCAGATAAGCTATGTTTTAAGCACTCGTTTTACGCCGGAAAAAGGCTATCTGGTAGAATCGCGCCGCGGCAGCGGAGGTTTTGTGCGCATTGTGCGGGTAACGCCGCCGGAGCATGAGGAAAAACGCCGTGAAACAGCGCAGGAGCTTTTGGAACACTGGGCGCAGCGCGGCATTGTTACGGCACGCGAGTATGTGCTTTTTAAATATATGCTTGATATTATGAATGCTGACGAAAAGAAAAAAATAACTGTATTACAGAATGCCATAAGTAAGATGATGCAGGTGAGGTGAAGAACATGTTATGCCAAAAATGCGGCAAAAAAGAGGCCGTCGTGCACATAGTGTGCATGATAAACAATAAACAAATAGATAAGTGGCTGTGCGCAGACTGCGCCGAAAAGCTTATGCCCTATGCCATAAGCGGCGGCGGGCGCGCAATTGACGCACATAACTTGCTGGAAACGCTGCTTTTTAACGGCGAGCAGCATAAAAAACCGGAAATGCGCCGTTTTACCAAACGTATGGCATCCATTCTGGAAAACGCTATGCGCAGCGCTTTAGACAGAGGCCATGACCATCTTGGCACGGAACATCTCTTGCTTGCGCTTTTAAACGAAAAAGATTGTTTCGGCATCCGTGTACTGGAAAAACTTGGCATTAATCCTGTAGCTGTGGCTGAAGAACTTGAAAAACGCATGGACCCGGCCGGCAATCTACAAATCATTATCGGCTATACGCCGCGCGCCAAACGTGCGCTGGAAATTGCTGCTGAAACCGCTGTGACGCTCAAATCGCCGCAGGTTGGCTCAGAGCATCTTTTGATGGGCATTTTGCGCGAAGATAAAGGCATGGGCGGCAGCGTGCTGCGTAAGTTTAACATTACCGCTGAACAGGTGTGGCAGATTCTCCGTTCCATCCGTGAGCATCAGCCTGCCGTGCCGGGTTTTGAAGAGGCCGAACTTCCGGATTACGGTGAAGTGCCGGAAGAAGCATCGCTGGAAGTTTTAAACGATTTTGGGCGTAATTTGAATGAACTGGCGGCGGAAGGCAAAATTGACCCTGTTATCGGCAGGGAAAATGAAATTGAAAGGGTCATTCAGATTTTGTGCCGCCGTACCAAGAATAATCCGGTTTTGATAGGCGAGGCAGGCGTTGGCAAAACATCGGTTGCCGAAGGCCTGGCGCAGCGCATTGTGGAAGGCAAAGTGCCGGATTTACTGCGCAACAAAACGGTGTTCTCGCTGGAAATAGGTTATCTTGTGGCAGGTGCCAAATACCGCGGCGATTTTGAAGAACGCCTGAAAGATATACTGGAAACCATTAAAGAAAATAAAGATATTATTTTATTTATCGATGAACTGCATACCATTATCGGCGCAGGCGCCGGTGAAGGCGGCACGGATGCTGCCAATATTATTAAGCCGGCACTGGCAAGAGGCGAACTGCAGGTAGTTGGTGCAACTACTTTAAGCGAATACCGCAAGCATATTGAAAAAGATGCGGCGCTGGAACGGAGATTCCAGCCGGTAGTTGTTTCCGCACCGGACAGCGAAGCTACTTTGGAAATTTTAAAAGGGCTGCGCAAAAAATATGAAGAATTCCATAACCTGCATGTAACAGATTCTGCCCTTGAAGCATCGGTAAGGCTTTCCAACCGCTATATTACCGACCGCAACCTGCCGGATAAGGCTATCGATTTAATGGATGAAGCCTGTGCAAGGGTAAAGCTGCAAAATTATAAACTTTCCATACCTATGGCAGAAAAAGAAAAAGAGCTTGCCAAAGTGCGCAAAGAAAAAGCTGATGCTATTTCCAACCAGCAGTATGAACTGGCCGCGCAGCTTCGTGACCACGAAGCCATTTTGGAAGTGGCGCTTGCTTATGAAAAAAGCAATTATGACAGGGAAATCAGTAAAAGGGCGGAAGTTACGGAAGAAGACATTGCTTCCGTTATTTCCCAGTGGCTGAACATTCCGCTGCAAAAGCTGACGCAGACGGAATCCGAACGCCTGCTGCATATGGAAGCGGATTTGCATAAACGTGTTATCGGGCAGGATGAAGCCGTGGAAGCAGTATCCAAAGCAATCCGCCGTGCGCGCGCCGGGTTTAAGGATAAAAACCGTCCTGTAGGTTCATTCCTGTTCCTTGGCCCGACCGGCGTCGGCAAAACGGAGCTTGCCAAGGCTTTGGCAGAAAATATGTTCGGTGATGAACGTGCTTTAATACGTTTCGATATGTCCGAATATATGGAAAAACATACGGCGTCCCGCCTTGTTGGCGCGCCTCCGGGCTATGTCGGCTACGAAGAAGGCGGACAGCTTACCGATGCTGTGCGCAGAAGGCCGTATTCCATTGTTTTGCTGGATGAAATTGAAAAGGCGCATCCTGATGTATTTAACCTGCTTTTGCAGATTATGGAAGATGGCCGCCTGACAGACGGGCAGGGGCGCACAACAGATTTCCGCAACTGCGTGATTATTATGACCAGCAATGCCGGCGCAAGGTTGCTTGCCGATACCAAACCTCTGGGCTTCAGTCTTGGCGGCGATGAAGAAGAAAACAGCCGCAAAGATAAGGTGCTGGCAGAAATTAAAAATGTGTTCCGCCCGGAATTTTTAAACAGAGTTGATGAAATTACCGTGTTTGACAGCCTGCATTATGATGATTTAGTGCAGATTATTAAAAATATGCTGCGTGAATTGCGTGCAAAACTTGCAGAAAACGGGCTGACTTTGGAAATTACGCAGGAAGCGCGCGAACTGCTTGTTAAAGAAGGCAGGGATACCCGCTATGGGGCAAGGCCTTTGCGCCGTGCCGTGCGTAAAATGCTGGAAGACCCTGTAAGCGATTTATACCTTGCGGGAATGTTTAAAGCAGGCGATACGATTTGCGCCAGTGTAGGCGAAAACGGAAAAATAAAGTTTATGCCTAAAAAAGTAGAAGTTGTGGTAACTCATGAAGAAATAAAACCGGCGGAGGTAAATAATGGCCAAAACCAAAACTAAATTTGTCTGCCAGAACTGCGGTTATTCTTCTGCAAAATGGCTGGGGCGCTGTCCTGAATGCGGAAGCTGGGACAGTATGGCCGAAGAACTGGAAACGCCGGTTAAACCGCAGCAAAGCTATTTAATGCCGCAGGAGGCGCCGAAGCCAAAATCACTTGATAAGGTAATGCTTACGGAAGTTGAACGCCTGAAAACAGGCATCAACGAATTTGACCGCGTGCTTGGCGGCGGCATTGTACCCGGCAGCCTGGTGCTTTTGGGCGGCGACCCCGGTATCGGCAAATCAACCATGCTGCTTGATGCCGGTATGCGTTTTGCTGCCAATAATATTAAAGTTTTATATGTATCCGGCGAAGAATCCGAAGCGCAGACAGCGATGCGTGCGCGCAGGCTCGGTAAGCCAGGGGCAGCGCTTCTGGTAATGACGGCAACGGATTTGGACGCAGTGCTTTTGCAGGCCAAAGAAGTGCAGCCGCAGATACTTGTAATAGATTCCATACAGACCATGTATAACCCTGAACTGCAAACGGCGGCGGGCAGTGTAGGGCAGGTACGTGAATGTACTGCCAAGCTGCTGCGCTTTGCCAAAGCAACAGGCATAGCGGTTATTATTATCGGGCATGTAACCAAAGACGGCAATATCGCAGGGCCGCGCCTTTTAGAACATATGGTGGATGTGGTGTTGCAATTTGAAGGCGACAGGTCATATTCTTTCCGCGTTTTGCGCGCATTGAAAAACCGTTTTGGTTCAACCAGTGAAAGCGGCATATTTTCTATGGAAACAGACGGCTTAAAAGAAGTGGCTAATCCTGCCGGGCTTTTTTTGGAAAACCGTGCTGAAAATGCGCCGGGTAGCGTAGTATGTGCTTGTCTTGAAGGCAACCGCCCGATAATGGTTGAGGTGCAGGCTCTGGTTGCCAAAACCCCTTACGGCATGCCGCGGCGTACTGCGGTTGGCTTTGATTATAACCGTGTAAATATGCTGCTTGCCATTTTAGAACGCCGCCTGGGCATGGATTTTGGTAATTTTGATGCTTACCTGAATGTGGTTGGCGGCATGAAAATAACAGAACCTTCGGCAGATTTGGCAGCCGCGGCGGCATTGGTATCGAGCTACCGCAATAAACCGATTCCGCACGGCGTGCTGGCGGTGGGCGAAGTTGGGCTTACCGGAGAAATACGCCGTGTTGCCAATACGGAAAGGCGCATACGTGATGCTGCAAACCTTGGGTTTACAAAATTTGTGGTGCCTAAAGGAAAATTGAATTTAGAACAAAAAACGAAGGGTATTATTCAGGCAGCAACGCTTGAAGAAGCACTGAACGCAATTTTTGACTGAAACGGGCGGTTTACGCCCGTTTTTTTATTGTATTTATGCCATTTGGCAGATTGACACATATTAGTTACTGTGATAAAATAAATAAATTTTGACAATTTTACGGCTTGGTGCTACAATAAAAGAGTATTAGAGTAAAAACCAGCATTTTGTTCAAGGAGGAGCGCCGATGTTTGCCGTAGGAGATAAAATTGTATATCCGATGCATGGTGCGGGAACGGTTCAGGCTATTGAGCAGCATGAACTTGCCGGTGAAACGGTTGATTATCTTGTCATGATGATGCTGCTTACAGATATGCGTGTAATGGTTCCTGTAAAAAATGTGGAACGTGTTGGCCTGCGCCATATTATTGATAAAGAACAGATTCCCGGCATTGAAGAAGCGCTGCGCCATCCGGTGGAAGTTAATCTGCGCGGCGTAACGTGGAACAGGCGCTTTAATATGTATCTTGACAAAATGAAAAGCGGCAATGTACTGGAAGTTGCCGAAGTAATACATGTTTTGCAAACGCAGGAAAATGAAAAGAAACTCTCAACCGGAGAACGGCGTCTATTGGGAACCGCACGGCAGATTCTGGTCAGTGAAATGATGCTGGTGTGCAATGAAACACAGGAAGATGCCGAAAAATGGCTTAATAAGTTTTTTGAATAAAAAACACCGGTGAAAATCGGTGTTTTTTTATTTTTTATACTGTTTTTGCAGGTAGATTTGTAGTACAATAAACATAATCTACAATTATGCCCAAAAGGAGGTGAGAATATGTTAAATAAAGTGCTGAGGATTACTATAGTCGTTGTCTTTGCTGTAACCGGACTTATACTAACAGAATATTTACTGCCCTATATTTCGGATTATTTTGATTATAATTTTTATGGCAACGGCTTTTTTGGCATTGCATTAACAACCATTGTTTCCAGCAGTGTGGGTATTTTTGTGTTTGGCAGCATGGGGATGGTTTTGGCGCCTGTCATTATCAGAAAAATGACAAGCTGGACTGAAAAAACGGCAATATTGCTTTCCCGTGTTCCTACAAGCGATATTATGGTTATCACTTTCGGCATCGCCGTAGGCCTTGTGCTGGCTAACCTTTTAGGCGGCCCGTTTTCGCATCTGCCTATTATCGGCCCGTATATTCCGCTTATTTTCAGCATTGTGCTTTCTATGGTTGGCGCCAAGGTTGCACTGCGCAAGCATCAGGATATTGTAGGCTTTTTTGACCGCAGCCTCCCTTCGCTGAAAGGGGCTGTTAAACCTGCCGCCGTTAAGGATGCGGCTGAAAGCGACCGCCTTTACAGCGATAACAAACTGCTTGATACAAGCGTTATTATCGACGGGCGCATAGGCGATATTTTAAAAACCGGCTTTTTGGAAGGGCGTATTGTTGTTCCTAAATTTGTTATTCAGGAGCTGCAAACGCTTGCCGATTCATCTGACAGCTTAAAGCGCAGCAAAGGGCGCCGCGGGCTTGATTTGCTGCACGAAATGCAGCAGGAAGATGAAGACCGCCTGATTGTTGATTCTACAGATTTTCCGGAGCTTGACGGCGTTGATGCCAAACTTGTTAAGCTGGCGCAGGAAAAACAATGGATTATTGTAACCAATGATTTTAATTTAAACAAAGTGGCAGAAATTCAGGGTATTGACGTTTTAAACATTAATGACCTTGCCAATGCGGTTAAACAGGTTGTTGTTCCCGGCGAAGTAATAAGCATATTTTTGCTGCGCGAAGGCAAAGAGCAGGGACAGGCTGTTGCCTACTTTGAAGACGGCACCATGATTGTTGTCGATAACGGTAGGCGCTTTATCGGTTCTACCGTAAATGCGGAAGTAACTTCCGTATTGCAGACATCTGCCGGGCGCATGATTTTTGCCAAACTGGCTAACAGGTGATGAAAATGGATAAACTAACGGTAATTATAGCTGCTGCCGGCGCAGGCAAGCGGCTTGGGCTTCGTAAAAACAAAGCCTTTGCCGTTTTGGGCGGGCTGCCGCTTTTAGTGCAGTGTCTGCGTATGGTAAGCAATACAGGGCTTGCAGAAAAAACAATAGTTGCCGTCGGTGCAGATGAGATTGCCATGACGGAACGTTTGCTGCGTGATTATAAAAAGTATTTTCCTGCATTGCAGACGAGCGTGGTGGCAGGCGGCAGCGAACGTACTGACAGCGTAAAAAATGCACTGGCAGTGGCCGGCAGCGAAGGTTATATTGCCGTGCATGACGGGGCACGTCCTTTTGCCGGGACAGATGTGTTTGAGCGTACTTTAAAAGCGGCGCAAAAAACAGGTGCGGCAATTGCTGCAGTACCGGTAAAAAATACCATTAAGGTTATTGATGGCGGCGGATGTGTAGTAAGTACGCCGCAGCGCAGCACCTTGCAGGCTGTGCAGACACCGCAAATTTTTAAGGCGGAACTTTTGCAGCGCGCTTACAGCAGTGAAAATTTAAAAGGCGCAGCCGTAACGGACGATGCTTCATTAGTTGAGCGTTTGGGCGTTAAGGTTGCCGTTGCCGAAGGAAGTTACGAAAACATTAAAATTACCACGCCGGAAGATTTGCTTTTGGCGGAAAAAATCTGTGCAGACAGGGGAATGGTTATGCAGACGGAAATAAAAATACCGCAGTTCAGAGTTGGCACAGGCTATGATGTACACCGCCTGACTGAAAACCGCAAACTTATTTTGTGCGGCGTTGAAGTGCCTTATGAGCTTGGGCTTGACGGGCACAGCGATGCCGATGTTGCCGTACATGCACTGATGGATGCGCTGCTGGGCGCAGCAGGTTTAGGAGATATAGGCAAACATTTTCCTGATACCGATGAGCGTTTTAAAGGCGCAGACAGCATGAAGCTGCTTGAGCATGTGCTGAAACTTTTAAAAGAACGATGTTGGCATGTAAACAATGCCGATGTAACCATTATTGCCCAGCGTCCAAAACTTGCGGGTTTTATTCCAGCTATGCGTGATAATCTTGCACAGGCCATGAATTTAGAGCCGGACGCGGTTAACGTAAAGGCAACAACAACAGAAAAACTCGGCTTTACAGGGCGTGGTGAAGGCATTGCTGCCGAAGCTGCGGTAAGCCTGATTAAAAAATGACGGCATCAGCAGATTATGCTATAATATATAAGATTTAATTTTTGGAGGAATGAGTTTAATGTCTAATGAAGTTAGAGTAAGATTTGCGCCCAGTCCTACCGGGCCTTTCCATATCGGCGGCGCACGCAGCGCACTGTTTAACTGGCTGTTTGCCCGTAAAATGGGCGGCAAAATGATTTTGCGCATTGAGGATACCGACCTTGAGCGTTCCAGCCGTGAATCGGAAGAAAATATTAAGGCCGCTTTGAAATGGCTTGGCATGAATTGGGACGAAGGCATTGATGTAGGCGGTGAAAACGGCCCTTACCGTCAGACCGAACGCCTTGAAATTTACAAAAAATATACCGAAAAGCTGCTTGCCGAAGGCAAAGCTTACTATTGCTACTGCACTGACGAAGAACTGGAAGCAGAACGCCAGGCGCTTATAGCAGAAGGCAAAATGCCCCGCTACATGGGCAAATGCCGCAGCCTTACTCCGGAGCAGGTTGAAGCGTACAAAGCAGAAGGCAGAAAACCGACCGTGCGCTTTAAAGTACCGGCAGATAAGCAAATCCTTGTGCGCGATATGGTGCGCGGCGATGTTGTATTTGATTCCAACGGCATCGGCGATTTTGTAATCGTTAAATCCGACGGTATTCCTACTTACAACTATGCCGTTGTTATTGATGATGCTTTAATGCACATTACCCATGTTATCCGTGCCGAAGAACATCTTTCCAATACTCCGCGCCAGTGCCTCATTTATGATGCACTGGGCTTTGAAAAACCGACTTTCGGTCATATTTCCCTTATTCTGGGCAAAGACCATACCAAAATGTCTAAACGCCACGGCGCAACTTCTGTTGACCAGTACCGTCAGCTTGGTTACCTGCCGGAAGCTATTGACAACTTCCTTGCACTTTTGGGCTGGGCGCCTAACAGCGAGCAGGAAATTTTCAGCATGGACGAACTTGTAAAAGAGTTCAGCATGGACCATGTTGCCAAGAACCCTGCCGTATTTGATATTGACAAACTGAACTGGATTAACCAGCACTATATGCGCAAATTAAGCCGCGATGAATTTTACGAAGCAGCTAAACCGCATATGATTAAAAAAGGCTTTATTAACGGCGAAGAATTCGGCGATAAACTGGAATGGCTGAAAGATGTTGTTGCCACTGCGCAGCAGCATGTATCTTATGCAGCACAGGTTCCTGACGATGTTGCCATGTACTTTACCGATAATTTTGATTTTGAAAATGACGATGCTAAAAACGTATTGCTTGAAGAAACCGTACCGCAGGTTATCCGTCTGCTGTTCGACAAGCTGCCGAAACTTGAAGTTTTGGACGGTCCTTCCGTAAAGGCAACTTTTAAAGCTATTCAGAAAGAGACCAAACTTGGCGGCAAAAACGTGTTTATGCCTATCCGCGTAGCGCTTACCGGCAACCAGCATGGCCCTGAACTTGCAGAAATGGTTCCGCTTTTGGGCCTTGCGCGCACGGTTAGCCGCATTAAAAACAGCCTTGATAAGGTTGGCGTGAAGTTATACTAAGGAGCTGTTACCATGGCTATTAAGGTTTATAATACGCTCACTAAAAAGAAAGAAGAATTTGTGCCGCTGCATCCGGGCAAGGCTTATATGTATGTCTGCGGCATTACCCCTTATAATAATCCGCATATCGGCAATGCCCGTCCCTTTGTAACCTGGGACGTAATCCGCCGCTTTTTGGAACATGAAGGCTACGATGTCTTGCATGTGCAGAATTTTACCGATGTTGATGATAAAATCATTAACGCAGCCAACAAAGAGGGCGTAAAATGGAGCGATATTTGCGGACGTTATATTGACGTTTATTTTAAGGAAATGGATATGCTGAACATCCGCCGCGCGCATATTTATCCGCGCGTTTCCGAGCATATGCCCGAAATTATTAATGTGGTGCAAACCCTTATTGATAAAGGCTACGCTTACGAGATGGACGGCGATGTTTATTACAGCGTTGAAAAGTTTGACCGCTACGGCGAACTTTCCGGGCGCAAGCTGGAAGATATGATGGCAGGCGCACGCGTTGACGTTAATGATAAAAAACATAATCCGTTTGATTTTGCTCTGTGGAAAGCAGCTAAACCCGGCGAACCGTACTGGGAAAGCCCATGGGGCAAAGGCCGTCCGGGCTGGCATATTGAATGCTCTGCCATGAGCATGAAATATCTTGGTGAGAGTTTTGATTTTCACGGCGGCGGCAGCGATTTGATTTTCCCGCACCATGAAAACGAAATTGCCCAGTCCGAAGGCTGCACCGGTGTGCATCCATTTGTGCGCTACTGGCTGCATAACGGTTTTATAACCGTAAACGAAGAAAAAATGTCCAAATCTCTGGGCAACTTCTTTACCGTAAGCGATATTCTGGCTCATTTTGATGCTGAAACCCTGCGTTTCTTTATCGTCTCCACGCATTACCGCAGCCCGCTTGATTTCAGTGACGAGCGTTTGACAGAAGCTCAGCGCAGCCTGACGCGCCTTAAAAACGCGCAGGACAACCTTAAGGCACTGGCGCAGATGATTAGCGGCGGACCTACTGAAACAAGCAAGCCGCTTTATGCCAAAGTTGAAGAAATCCGCAGCGGCTTTATGGAAGCAATGCGCGATGACTTTAATACTGCTCTTGCCATCAGCTTTATGTTTGAACTGGGCAAGGAAATTAATATTTATCATCAGCATGTTTCCGGCGGCAGCGAGAAACCGGACGGCAAACTGATTGCCATTATGCAGAATGTGTTTGCAGAGTTCTGCGGTATTATCGGTGTGCTTGAAAACAATAACCAGGCAGCAGCCGCTGAAGAAACAGGCCTGGAAGATAAGCTGATAGAAGCTGTTGTCAACATGCGCCAGGAAGCCCGCGCCGCTAAAAACTATGCCCAGGCAGATGCTTTGCGCAATACTTTGGCAGGCCTTGGCATTGTGCTTGAAGATACCCCGCAGGGCGTACGGTGGAAAAAACAGTGAAGTTTGAACAGTATAAATTAGTAAAACAACATGCTCTGGCAGCCTTACAGGCTGCCGGAACTGCTTTACCGGAAGCGGACAGGCTTAATCCTGTTCTGTTGGCGTACATAGGCGACGTTGTATTTTCGCTGTATGTACGTCTGCGCTTTCTGGCGGCATCAAGCCATATCCGCGTTATACATGATTTAAGTTCCAGGGCAGTATCTGCTGTGTATCAGGCCAAAGCGCTGGAGCAGCTTTCGGATACGCTCACTGAAGAAGAACTTGTAATTGTAAAACGCGGGCGCAATACCAAATCAACCGTTCCCAAAAGCGCCAGCATGCACGAATACCGTATGAGCACGGCGTTTGAGGCATTGGTTGGCTGGCTATTTCTGCGCGGCGAAGATGAACGCCTGGAAGAATTTTTAGATAAATCTTTTGCAATAATACTTGATGGTTTGAAAAAATGAGGTGAAAAAATGCAGGTAAAATTACTGAGGCATACGCCGGAACCGGAAAAAACCGTTGCCATGAGCGCGCGTCTTTGCTATTCTCCTATCGGCGCAGCACAGCTTGAAGAAAAAATTTCAGATGAACAGGCTGCGGCTTTGGTGCGCAAACTTGTTGCGATGGGGCATTTTTCCACTTTGGAACATGTAACTTTTACTTTTGCCATTGAGGGCGTTTCGCGCGTGCTGACGCATCAGCTTGTGCGCCACCGCATTGCGTCTTATTCGCAGCAGTCTCAGCGTTATGTTAAAGAACATAATTTTGAAGTAATTATGCCGCCTACAATCGCCGCAAGGACTGAGGCTAAAGCTGAGTTTGAGGCATTGATGCAGAAGCTGCAGGATACATATAACAAATTTACGGAAATGGGCATTCCTGCGGAAGATGCACGCTATGTACTGCCCAATGCCGCCGAAACCAAAATTGTCTGCACTTTTAATGCCCGCTCGTTGCTGAACTTCTTCAGCCTGCGCTGCTGCATGCGCGCACAGTGGGAAATCCGTGCATTGGCGGAAGCAATGCTGGCAGAATGCAAAAAAGTTGCGCCCGTAATTTTTGAAAATGCAGGCCCGACCTGCGTGAGCGAAGGCATTTGCCGCGAAGGCGCTATGAGCTGCGGACGCCTTGCAGCTATTTTAAAAGCTAAGGAAGCTGCCAAAAAGCAGTAATGGTGAAGCTATGAAAGAAGAATTTATTGCCGGAAGAAATCCCGTAACAGAAGCCTTGCGCAGTGGCCGCGCGCTTAATAAAATAATGGTGCAGGACGGAGCCAAAGGCGTTACGGAAATTATTGCTGCCGCTAAAGCCAGAAATGTGGCGGTGGAATTTGTCAAAAGCGATAAACTTGATAAACTTGCTCAGGGCGTACGCCATCAGGGTGTGGTTGCTTATGCTGCTCCTGTGGCTTTTAAAACGCTTGATGATGCTTTAAAAAAAGCGGCCGAAAAAAACGAAGTGCCTTTTTTGCTGCTGCTTGATGAATTGCAGGACCCGCAGAATTTGGGCGCTTTAATACGCACGGCAGATGCAGCAGGGGTACATGGCATATTGCTGCCCAAACGCCGCAGCTGCCCGCTGAATGCAGTAGTTGCCAAAATTTCCGCAGGCGCTGTGGAATATGTGCCGGTAATTCAAATAGGCAATATTGTGCAGCAGCTTGAAGAATTGAAAAAGCAGGGCTTTTGGGTTGCAGGTGCCAATATGGACGGCGAGCAGTATACAAAAGCCAATTTAACCGGACCGCTGGTGCTTGTTATCGGCGCGGAAGGCAAAGGGCTTGGCAGGCTTGTTAAAGAACACTGCGACATT
>ERZ779889.718-NODE-718-length-39680-cov-4.785590_pt1 | contig 39680 bp, 48 predicted proteins | sample MGYA00511030_ERZ779889 | MGnify/ENA primary metagenome ERZ779889 (study PRJEB29588, sample SAMEA2160616) | human gut metagenome | biome: human gut; feature: human-associated habitat; material: faeces | place: Denmark | collected 2008/2010 ... | reverse complement strand
TTTGTCCAGTATTTATCGGTCATTCGCAAGTTTGATGTAAATTTTTCCACTTGCGAGAAAAAGTTCTGCCCTGCGAGAAATTGTTCGGTCGCGCTAAAAAGTGGTGTAAACCCGCATAAACACTGAGTTTTTGAGCTAAACCTGCGAGAAATTGTTCTGAACCTGTGGAAAACTTGTTGCGAGAAATTATTCGGCAACTGTGGATAACTTCTAAATTTCAACAGAAATTAGTTATAAGCCGTTTTTTGCTGTTAGGGGCATAATGAATAGTGGGAATCATAAAAATACGCTGAAAACCAAAATACAGAGAAATTTTGACGTGTTTTATGTATCAGTAATTACCGTTTTTTAGTGATTTGAAAAAAACACTTACACATCCCACCAAAAAAGATATTTAGATTATGAACATAATTTAGATATTTACATTATGATAATAACCTAAATATCTAAATATTTCAATATCTAAATAACGAAAATATAAAAATAATCTAAATATCTTCATTATGAACATTATTTAGATACTAAGATTATGAACGTAATAAAGATACTAACATTATTAAAATACTTACATAATTAAAGTATTTAGGTTACGAAGGTTATTAGAATATCTAAATAATGAAGATATAAAAATAATTGAAATATTAACATTATGAGCATAATTAAAATATCTTAATTATGGAGATTATGAAAGTAATGTAAATATTAACATTACGAGAATAATTAAAATGTATTAATAATTAAGGTTATGTTCATAATGAAAGTATTTAGATTATGAACATAATTTAGATACTTTCATTAGCTAATATTGCAGAAGGGGAGTTAAAAAAATGGCAGAGTTTACAAAAGGTTTTAGTGGTAAAGTAATTTCCGTTGTTAATACAAAGGGTGGAGCAGGCAAGACAACTATTGCTACTAATATTGCTTGCCGGGCTGCAATAGACGGATATAAAGTTTTATTGATTGATGCTGATGCAAGACAATGTTCTTCCTTAAATTTTAGCGGTATAAGAGCTGGCGATACAACGCTTGTTCAATTTCCGGTCGTTGGTATGCCAACAACTGCAATACATTTAGAAATAAATAAATATAATGATTTATTTGATTTAATTGTAATAGATGCGGGCGCAGGCGATAGTGGTATAGTTCGTTCAGCAATACTTGCAGCTGTATATGGCTTATTGGTAATACCTGTACAGCCTTCAACTTTTGATATTTGGGGAGCAGAAGATACATTAAAAATTTTAAATGAAGCCCGCATTATTGGTGATATAAAAACTTATTTGTTATTAAATAGGGTATTACCGAATAAAAAGGCAATTTTACTTAAAGAAGCTAAGGTTGAATGCGAAGAAATAAAAGATGTATACAAAGTTGGTATCTTTAATAACTGGCTGACTGATTATATTGACTTTAAAAATTCTGTTGGGTTAGGAAAGTGTGTTTTTGAATATGCTCCTAATAAAAAAGCGGCTGCGGAATTTGAAAATCTTTATAGCGAATTAATAGAAAAATTAAACGAAGAATAATATCATTAAAAAAGCGGGGTAAAAGTAATGGCTATTGGTAAGAAACCTGTAACGCGAAAAGAAATTAATCTTGATAAACCAGAAGTACAAAATTTTATAAATAATGGAGTTGCAATTCAGACACAGGATAAAATAAATGAAACAGAAAATGTAATTCCCGAAGATAAAATAACAGTTGAACATGAAGCGGAACAAAAAAGAGAAAATAAACGAGGCAGAAAGAGTAGCACTGAAACAGCTAATATGAAATATTACAATTTGCCAATTCCTGAAGATGTTTTTGACGATATTGAGGAGTACATTTTTAAGAAGAGAAAAGAGAGAAAAGTAACAATTAGAGGCTTTATTATAGAGTCAATCAAGGAAAAAATTGAAAGAGAATTGTAATTTGAAAATTTAATATAAAGTATATTCAAGAAAGTTTGATAAAGTTAAAATGTTAATTAAAAGAGTCGGTTTGCATCGGCTCTTTTCTTTTTTGTTATCTTGTTTACTATGACAAAAAGTATCTGAACTATGACAAAAAGTAACCGATAAAAATTTAAGCAAAAATATATCATAAACAAACTCGATACAGCTGAAAGAAAATTTATTAATAGTTGATTTAAGTTTATTATGACAAAAAGTAACCAAAAAATAGATGCTGAAAAAGAGCTTTATTCCAGAAACTAAGATACTATGACAAAAAGTATCTAAACTACGACAAAAAGGAACTTAATTTCAAAAATAAAGTAGTTAAAATATGTTGAAAAGTAGTTAAAAATATGTTATAAATATTACATGCAATGTTTAAATTTAAGTATGATTGAAAGGAGAATGTGAGCAAATGAAACATAAAATCATTGTGTCTACGGGGGGGGGGCAGCCGCAAACTACATAAAGCCATGCAGCGTAAACATGGAGTTAAAATTTAATACATTTCAGAAAAATTTTGAGCATAATCATATAACATTTAACGAATAGAAAAATACGTTAAATGTTGTTTTGGTTATGCTTTTTTATTTAAAAAAAGGAGCTTAACATGAAAAAGATTATATTACTTACCGCATTGGTTTTGCGGAATAACATAGCATTTGCTGCTGGCACCAGCGGATTAGAAAATGCAACAAACAATTTTGTAGGATTTTTACTTGATTATATTTGTCCTGTTATATCGCTTGCAATTATTGCATGGTCGCTCGTTCAGCTTTACAGTTCGAACGGCACGAGTGGTTTTAAAAATTTCTGCGGCAACCTGATTATTGCCGGCATAATTGCATATTTGGAAGAAATATTATCCTGGCTGTTCGGCTGGACGTTCAGTATTTGATTGATGGTGATTTATGAGTACAGCGGTAAATAATACCAATAAACCACCAAATTATAGCGAAAAAGGTAAATACAGCGAAGATGCCTACATAAGAGCTATGAAACGCCATGAGAACGAAATAGGCAATGCAATGATAGGAAAGCGTAATGCGCAGAGGTTTGCATGTGCAATGAGCTTTATTGCAATTATGAGCTTGGGGCTTAATTTTTACCAGGCATCTTTACCTGCATATATGCCTGTTATAGTGCAAACTGATAATACAACTGGTGCAGTTATTGGCAGCCCAATAATGATGGAAAACACCAGGCAGCCAAATGATAAAGAAGTCCAGTATTTTATCTGGCAGGTAATACAAAAAACACGGCAGATACCGCTTGATCCGGTTATGTATAAAACAAACTGGGATAATGCGTATAAATTCCTGGCAAGCGGCGCAGCAAGTAAGTTAGCTAATTACGCAAGTACAGAAGGGCAGAAAGATTTATTGAACCAGGGATTTGCTTCAGTTGCAGAATTACGTTCATACAGCGCATTGCCGGGGCAGGATAATACATATCAGGTTCGCTGGACAGAAACATTTTTTGCGCCAGATGGCAAAGTAGCATCAAAAACTATGATGACTGGCTTCTTCATGATTGAATTTGCAGAAATAACTGACCCGTTAATCAATCCGTTTGGAATTGAAATTAAAGATTGCAACATCACGAAGGAGGCATAAAGTTGAAAAAAATATATGGAATTTTAGCTGCGTGCCTGCTGATGATAAACAGCAATGTATGTGCTGCCGAAAATAACTATATTGTGGAATTACCGGCAGATATTGTTCCGCAGGAAACCAATGAAGGCGTTGTTGATAGTTTTGAAGCTGCCGTTTCGGGCGTTAAGGTACTGCTGCCATATGCGGAAAATAAAATTTATCAGTTATACTGTCAGGAGGGTTTTTTAACAGACCTGATGATGGCTCCCGGTGAAGAAATAACATCTATTGCCGGAGCTGACAGCGAACGCTGGATTATTACAAACATTGCAGCCGGCAATCTTATCAAAAGGCAGCATGTTATGGTAAAACCTGTACAGCGCGGCCTTGAAACAAATTTAATAATTACCACCACGCAGCATGTTTATCATCTTCACTTGCGCAGCGGTAGTTTTCATAACCCAATAGTTGAGTGGCTGTATCCAAATAATTTTGACAGCGGAGATATAACAGAAGTAAAAAATTATCTTGCATTTAATCCTGAAAAACTAAATTTCAGCTATGAATTTAATAAAAAAAAAGAACACTGGGCGCCTGAACAAGTCTTTGATGATGGTAAAAAAACTTATATACGCATGAAGCCGGAAATGTTCAATTACAAAGCCCCATCATTTTTTGTTGTTGACGATGGAAAGCTTATACTTGCCAATCACCGGCTTGTTAAGGGTTATTTTATTATAGACCGGCTCTTCGATGAAGCACGGCTGGTGCTTGGTAAAGAAAAAATAACCATTAAGAGGTCATGAAATGTTAGAAAAATTAAGACGCCTTGTAAAAAAGCAGAATACGGATGCAGAAATCGCTGAAGAAATGGAGCCGACTGGTGATGGTTTTACATCAGCAGAAAATCCAATACCAAAATCAGAAGCCTTTAAATCAAAGCCAATAATAATAACAGTAGTTATCATAGTTATTGCTATTGCTGCATCTGTTTTTTTAAGCCACAGGGTAGCAAAACCGGAAGATGAAGCATCAGCTGAAAAAGATAGGCAGGCACCAAGTACAGGTTTGATTGAAAATGACAGTACAAAGTCTGTACCAGGAACATACAGTGAACTTGCAAAGTTTAAAGCTAAACAAGCCGAAGAAAGCGCTAAAGATAAAAAAACGGAAACCAAAGAAGAACCTTTAATTAAACCGCGTCAAAAAAGCTATCAAAGTATTCCGGCAGCTCCGGCCGTGCCACAGCAGCCACAGGTAAATTATGAACTTGAAGCGCTGCAAAGGCAGCTTAAAGAAAAAGATGCTGCAAACCGCAGCCCGATAGAGTTTAAGGTAAACAGGTAAGATTATGAAAAAAATAGCAAAATTTGTAATAGCCATATGTGCAGCCGGATTTTGTATAACGCCGGCGCCGGTGCTGGCAGATACATATACCGAACAGCAAATTGAAGCCGAAGTACAACGGCGTGCCGCTGAAAAGGAAGCCATGAATGCTGCCATTGCTGAAGAAGTGGCTAAGCAGTCACAAAATAATGCGCCGTATGACCAAAACGGGCAGCAGAACAAGAGAAATTTTGTAAAAAATGAAAAAATGGACAAATTTTACAACAGCGGCAGCCTGCAAAGCAATTTGTCACCTTATCAGCTAAATATGGGTACCGTTATACCAGGTACTTTAATTACAGGTATTAACAGTGATTTACCTGGCATGGTAACGGCACAGGTATCACAGAACGTGTATGACAGCGTTAGCGGGCGTTATTTACTTATTCCACAGGGCACAAGGATAATCGGCACATACGACAGCCAGACAACTTATGCGCAGACCAGGGCACTTGTAGTATGGCAGCGCCTGATACTGCCCAATGGGCGCAATATTGCCCTTGATAATATGCAGGGCATTGACCAGGAAGGGTATAGCGGGTTGCATGATAAAGTAAATAGCCATTTTGGCCGCGTAATATGGTCTGCATTGATTGGTGGCGCTATGACAGCAGGAGTTGCTACGGCAACAGATGTTACTGACAGTGATAGTTACCGTGCTAACGCAGGTGCGGATGCCGCGGATAACATTTCAAGTGCGGTTGATAGTGTAGTCCAAAAAAACTTAAACATTCAGCCGACAATAATAATTCGTCCTGGCTATGAATTTAATATATTTGTAAGCCGTGACTTAATACTGGAGCCATATCAATGACGCCGAAACAACGCATTTTTGTAACGGTTCTTTTTTTCGGTATTTTTTACCTTGCGTTACAGTTTGCAACACAATACGTTGCAGCGGTTTTTAATTATGACCCCGCACTTGCCGCAGAAACAAGCGTAATTTATCAAGGTGAAAGTTTTGTCATATACCAGCCACTTGCTTTTGTTAGTTGGTTTTTTACGTTCCGCGACTATGACCCGGAAGTATTTAAAACGGCCCTGCGTTTTTTCTATGCCGGCGCTATTATTTGCTGCGTTGCCTTAATAATTTGTAAAAATACGCTATATAAAAAGAATAACGGTATTTTTGGCTCTGCGCGCTTTGCAAATGCTAAAGATATTACTGATATGGGTTTTTTTAAAGCTGCTGGTATTTTTATGGGAGTATTCAAAGGCCGCTATTTACGGGATGACAGCGAAACGCATCTAATGATGATAGCTGGTTCCCGTGCAGGTAAGGGCGTTGGCAGCATTATACCTACCTCAATAACATGGCCAGGAAGCATAATTTTTACAGATATAAAAGGCGAACTTTGGAACATTACTTCCGGTTGCCGCAAGTACTTTTTGAAAAATTATGTTTTCAAATTTCAGCCGAACACATTAGATAGCTGCCATTACAATCCGTTAAAGGAAATGCGCATCCGTACGCCGCATGAAATCGCGGACGTTGATAATATGTTGGGCATGCTTGTTAAAAATCAGGATTCTTCCAAGTCAAGTGATATGTCTTTTTGGAATGAGTCAGCAATTATACTTATTAAAGCAGTGGTGCTTTTTCTGTTGTATACGCGACAAAACGCGAGCCTGCCGGAAGTTAATAAATTTTTATTTGGAGCCAGTGAATATATCTGGGATTCCTTATCGCCGGAAGAAAAAATGCAGTATGAAGCTGAGAAAAATGAGTATTTGAATGCGCCGGTCAAATCCAGACTTGCTTATATCCGTAATTATGCTGGTTATGATGATAACAGTAAGAAATGGTTTAAAAGCTACTACAATGATTTATCCGGCAAGCATCCAATCATTGTCAGTTGCTGCAATGATATGATTGGCCGAGAAGAAAAGCAGTTTTCAGGTATATTAGGCAATGTAGGCGCTTTACTAAGGGTATATCAAGACCCTATCCTTGCTGCAAATATGGCTGATTCTGATTTTACAATTACAGACCTTGTTGACAGTGACAGACCATGCAGTTTGTATTTCGTAATTCCACCATCAGAAATATCGAGGCTGGCTCCGGTAACAAATCTAATAATCGAAATGATATTCCATCGGCTGACGGATGAAAGCCGGCTGCATTATGAAAATTACCGCGGTCTGCCAAAATCTAAACACAGGCTTTTAATGATGCTTGATGAGTTTCCTTCCTTTGGCCATTTAGGCATTATGGAAAAAGTATTAAGTTATTGTGCGCAGTTTAAAATAAAATGCTATCTAATCGCGCAAAATGAAAAGCAGATTGAAGAAGTTTATAAAGCCAACAGCAGTATTTATGGCAACACCGACATAAAGATATACCAAACACCAAATGAAAATAAAACAGCGGAAAGTATATCTAAAGCATTAGGAAAAAAGACAGTTACCGTTGCCAGCCGTGGCTTTGGCAGTGCGGTTTTTAATCCGATTGGTGCAACAAGCACTAACGAACACGAAACTGGGCGAGAGCTGCTAACAGTTGATGAACTGCGTGCTTTAGACAATGGTAAAGAAATTATTTTCTACAAAGGTCAGCCGCCTATTTTGTGTGAAAAATTCCGTTTCTACGAACAGCCTAAGATGATGGCAAGGCTTAGCCATCCGCCGGAACAAAGCGATAGTTTATATAGAAACATAAAACCGGTAAAAGAAAGCAAGAAACCAATAACTGTTGAACAGGCAAAAGAATTGATGCGCCAGGCAGATAACACTGAATTAAATTCTTATTCGGAGTGATGATAATGTCAAATGAACGTTTAAAAAAAATAGCAGAAGAAATTGAAAAAAAGAAAAAAGCGCTTGAAGAACTGAAAAAATTACAAAAGCGGGAACTGGCCGCAGAAAGGGAACGTGAACGCAAGGAACGTACAAGGCGCTTAATCATTACTGGCGCAAATATTGAAAAAATATTAGGGTTTGTACCTGATATGGGCCTCCTATTAGGGCTTGTAAGCCTGAATAAAGAACTTTTCGGCAAGGCAGATAGTGACGAAAAGGCGCTGGAATATAAACTTGCCGGTGACGAAATATTAAAGCAGTTAGAGGAACAAAATCTCGCTGCCAAAGTTAAAGGCGCAAAAAATGAATGATTATTTAAAAGAAATTATAAAAGTCAATATAGGGGAATTGCTGCCGTATTTTAATGACGACAGCACAGAAGATATACTTGTTAATCCGGACGGTATGGTTTGGGTAAACCAAAAAGGGAAAGGTGAATATTGCACAGATATTTACCTGAAACCAAGCCAGCGGCTTGATTTTATCAGCATTATAGCTGATGAAGTGCATAAAAACATAAGTGCTAAAGAACCCGTTTTAACGGCAGTGCTGCCTGAATGGGGTTACCGCATTGAAGCGCATATACCACCATCAGTAGAAGAAGCCGCCTTTGCAATTCGTATAGGAGGCAAGGTTGCCATGAGCCTTGATGATTATGTTGCCGCCGACATAATGACGGCAGAGGATTGCAAAGTTATAAGAAATGCAATTAACGAAAAGAAAAACATCCTTGTTGCCGGCGGTACAGGTAGCGGCAAAACAACGCTGACCAATGCCATTTTGAATGAATTTGCAGGCAGCAGTGAGCGTTTTGTTATCCTCGAAGACACTAGAGAGCTGCGCTGTCCTGCAAAAAATAAATATAACCTTTGTTCTTCAGAACATACTACACTCCAGGAATTATTTGAGTCAACGCTGCGCCTTTTCCCAAACCGTATTGTAATAGGCGAGATACGCAAAGGGCCTATCGCTTATGATTTCCTAAACGCATCAATTTCCGGGCATCCGGGCTGCATTACTACGCTGCATGCGGACGGTCCGCTGGATGCGCTGCTTCGTTTACAGTTAATGCTGTTACAGGTTTTCAAGCAGCCGCAGCCGGAATTTATTGCCCGCGCTGTTGATATGGTTATTTTTATTGAACGTGTTGGGCTTACAAGAAAAGTAAGCAGCATTGGCATGTGCAAAGGCCATCATTATGATGCTAATAATAACAGCATATACGAGGTTGATTATTACAAATGAACGAACAGAAGAAACTTCCGGCCGGTTTTGTTGTGCCGGTACTGAACAGTTTAAACCGCCCATCAACCTTTTTATGGGCACCATTCGAATATACAGCAGCCAACCTTGTACTTGGCGTTGTTGTAGGCCTTAATCTTAAAGGCTACCTGATTTTTGCGGTAAATATAATAATCCAGCTTATTGGCTGGCAGCTTACCAAAAAAGACCCGTTTTTTATGAAAATCCTGATGCGCAGCATAAGCATTAAGGGTTATTACGATGTGTAGGTGAATTATGGAATTTTATAACATTATCGAACATAAAATAAAAAAAGACCGGCTGGAAGATGTAATAGAGTGGAAAAGCTTTGTAGCGCCGGGCGTTATTTTAAACCGTGATGAATCCTTTATGCGCATATATGCTTACCGCGGCAAGGATTTGAACAGCTGCACAGAAGATGAAGTTATGGTAAACGCCAGCAGGTTGAACAACATTTTCAAACGGCTTGACGATAACTGGGTAATTTACGCTGAAGCCGTGCGCCAGCAAACAGAACCTTATCCTGAAAGGGAATTTTTAGACCCGTTATCTGCAACCATAGACAAAGAACGCGAACTTGATTTTAATGCCGGCAGCTACTTTGAAACGAAATATTTTCTGACTATACAGTACCTGCCTAACCATACGAAAACAAAGAGCTTTATCAAAAATTTGATTGAAAGCATTTATATAAAAAAGGATGAAGTCATTAGAGATATAGATAAAGAATTTAAAGAGGATTTACATAATTTTATCGCTGAAAGTGACCACATAATGTCGCTTTTTGCTGCTAATGTGGAATATTGCCGGCCGCTCACTGATGATGAAACAGCAACATACCTGCATAACTGCATATCCATCAGGCCGCACAGGGTATGTTTGGGAAACATAAAAGTGCTGCTGAACCAGATATTGACAGATACGCCGCTTGTTGCCGGGTTTGAACCGCGGCTTGGGCATGATGTAGACCCGGAGAGGCAGCATCTTGGCGTTGTGTGCGTCAAATATATGCCGGAAGCTTTAATCCCCTGCGTATTGGACATTTTAAATAATCTTGGCTTTGAATACCGCTGGGTCACCCGCTTTTTGTTTTGCAGTAAGGAAACATCTAAAAATAAACTTGAATCGTACAGAACTGAATTTAACCGCAGCCAAAAACCGGTAAAAGTTCGAATACAGGAAAGTTTTTCACAGGAAGATATACCGGTATATAACGAAGATGCCATTGCCGGCATACAGGAAACAACGGAAGCCCTGCGCCAGCTTGGTACAGATGAAGTTGGATTTGGTTATCTGTCCATGAGCATTGTTATCAGGGATAAAGATAAAAAAATGCTTTCCAAAAAAATTGAGCAGGCGCGCCGCGCGATTGAGATAATGGGCTTCACAACTATTACGGAAAATCAAAATTCCGTTGATGCCTGGCTTGGCAGTTTGCCCGGCCATGCACGGTGGCAGCCGCGCCATCTAATGAGCAGTACGCTTTACCTTGCTTATACTTTCCCGCTTTCCAGCGTTTGGGCAGGTTATAAGCATAATAAAATCATGCAGACGCCGCCTCTTGTGATAACGCAGACAGATTCGACTACGCCGTTTTGTTTAAACCTGCATGTTGGCGATGTTGGCCATACTATGATTGTAGGCCCTACCGGTGCCGGTAAATCTGTACTTTTAAATACGCTGGCTATACAAACCCGCGGCGTGCCAAACAGCCAGGTATTTATTTTCGACCAGGGCGGCAGCTCCCGGTGTACAACAGCCGGGGTAGGGGGTACATTTTTCGATATTGGTAAAGAAACAAAAAACAGCCTCAGCTTTCAGCCTTTAGGGGAAATTGATACTGATGAAGACATCAGCATGGCAAATGAATGGGTTAAGGCGCTTTACGCCAACCAGGGATTAAAACTAACGCCCGAAGAACAAAACGATATTTGGACAACCCTTTTAAAAATCCGCAACTATCCTAAAGAACTGCGGCGTCTAAAGTTATTCAAAAAGCTTGTCAGCTCAGAAAAATTGAAAGAAAGCATTATACCTTATACGGAAGATGGGCCTTACGGAAAAATTCTTGATACTGCTGATGAAGCAATTTCAAATAACCGCTGGCAGGTATTTGAAACTGAAATCCTGCTGCGTGACATGAAAGATGCCATAGAGCCGATATTATTTCACTTGTTTCATAAAATCGAAAAAATGTGCAATGGCCCATGGACGTACATTATTTTTGACGAAAGCTGGGCATATCTGAAAAATGCTTACTTTTTGGGCTGGCTTGAAGAATTTTTGCGCAAAGCCCGTAAAAAGCATGTGTCCGTTATCTTTGCTACACAGGATTTAACAGAAATCGGCAACAGCAGCATAAGTAATCTTGTAGCATCAAACTGTAAAACAAAAATATACCTGCCGAACAGCCAGGCGCTGTCCGAACAGGTATATCCGATTTATCGGGGCATGGGATTAAATGACCGTGAGATAAGGCTTATTGCCGAAGGCATACCGAAGCAGCAGTATTATTACAAATCAGAGCTTGGCAGCCGTATGTTCAATCTGGCGCTTACGCCTTTTGCCTTATCTTTTGTTGGAACATCAAGCCCCGGTGAGCAAATGATGGTTAAAAATTTTCTTGACGAGCATCCGGATGAAGATTTTGCCGAATATTGGATAAGGAGCCACGGTTTTATGGATGCGTTAAATTACTACGATGAAATTCGTGACCAATTAGCGGCCAGAGAAATGTAAATTAACCGGCAACCAGACGGTATATCAGGTAAATAAAGCCACAGCAGGCAACGACGTGGATATACCTGAAAAATACCAATATGGCAATAACGATTAAAATATCCATCAAAGTGTCGGCGTAACGGTAGCCAATGCCGCAAATGAGCAGAATAATCACTGCATACAACAAATAACGTGCAGGGGGAGCAGATTGCTTATCAGCCTTTGCCTGCGGCTCCGGCTGATAAGTCTCCTGCGGCTGCTCGTACTGATAGTTTCTGGCTTCATATTGTTGATGCGAAGCGTAATCCTCGCTGCAAGTATATTGCTGCCGTTGGTCGGCTTCAGTGCCGGGCATGATAACTTCATTAAGCAAAATGCCGTTTTCGGTCATCAGTTTAAATGCTTTGGCCTGTGCCGCCTGTGATTCGGCAGTGTTAGGGTTGTTAGCAGCGAGTTTTAAAAGTTTATTGATTTTAGAAATTAACTTTTCCTTATCGTTCATAATCCCAATCTAAATCCAAAATTGCTGATAAAATTTCCTGCACACGTATAAACTGAAGCTTTGGCAATTTTTCAATAAACTGCCAATTTCGGGCATCGAAATCAAAACTTTTTGGCTGTTCGCAAAGAATGTCGCCAATAGTTTGACAGTCAGTTAAATTAACATGCAGTGGAAAGTCTTTTACCGTCTTGGAGATTGGAACAACTATAACAAGACCGGTACGTTCCTGAAACTCAGTTTTAGAAACCACCAATGCAGGACGGCGTTTTTTGATTTCAACGCCTGCTTGTGGTTCAAAGTCAATCCATATAATATCCCTTTGTTCAGGGACAATCGGCCTCATTTGAAGTATGGGCATAATTTTTTAAACCTACTTTCTTTAAAATTCTTTGCCAAGAGAGGGGCCGGTAGAGATTTCAACAGGTTTGTAATCGCCGGTATAATCCGCAAAAAGTTCTGTAAGTGTACGTCTACGCAATCTTTTAACGAGAATTATACGGCCGTCTTCGGCAAAAATTTCTACAGTATCATTAATGCCGATGTTGGCTGCTTTTAATAAATCCTTGCTGATTCTGATACCTTGGCTGTTGCCCCATTTTACAATAGTTCCTTCAATCATGTTTTCGTCCCTTTCTTATATAACCCGTTTTAGGGGTTGAACGGCAATTCAACCTTCTTAGTTGCCGTATATACAAAGTATATACCAATAATAAAATTTTGTCAAGGAGGCAATCATGAAGAAATCCCTTTTAATTTTAGCGTTCGCCGGAACTATGGCGTTATCACAATCTGCGTTTGCACTAACCGTATACGACCCGACAAATCATACAGAAAATTTAGCGACAAAGTTAAATACGGTTGAAATGCTTCAAAAGCAGGCTTTGCAGATACAGCATGAATTATCTAATCTGGCAAAACTTGACCCAGCCATGAGCAATGAAACAACGGCAAAAATCCGTAATAACCTTAATCAGCTTAATGATATACGCAACAGCATTAATGCGATTGGCACAGATTACGAAAAGCTGATGAACGGCTTTGATGATATTTTTCCGGATTATGAAGACTGGAATGGATGCAGTGCAGAGCAATATGCGAAACAGGTAGATAAAATTAATGATGCCTGGGATGAAGCCGTTAAGCAGGCTATGGGCAGCGCATCCAACGCAAGCCCCGAAGAACAGGCAGCAACCATGGAACAATTATCAAACCTTTTATCTGCATCACAAAATGCAGAAGGTGCCATGGGTGCATTGCAGGCCAGCAACCAGCTTACAGCCTTAACTGTGGCTCAGCTTAAAAAAATGGAAACGATGATGGCTGACAGCATGCGCACGCAAAACATGTACTACGAAAAACAAATAGCCGCAGAACGCGCCGCCAAAAAACGTAAAGAAGAATTTTACAAAAATAATGAAAAATACAAAGACGTAAGAATTGAAGCAGGTAATTCAAAATTAGGGCATTTTAAAGGTGGGAACGAGTGATGATAGGGTCATTTATTTTAGATAATGTGATTTTAATAATAATGGCTGCCTTTTTTCTACCGGCGATAATTGTATTTCTATATAAGTTTCGTAAAAAGACAGATAGAGGGCTTGTTTTTCCGGAAGCTATAATTGCAGGGGTGATTGTGGAGTTAGTAGTGCTCTTTGGTATTTTGATTATAAAACCGTTGCCAGATGCAGAAACCATTAAAGCAGAGGCGGTAAATAAAATCGAGAGCCAGCTTATGGATAACCGTGTAGAACTTCGTAAACGTGTGAGCAAAGAGGAAAGTGTATTATACATCATCAATGATAAAGATTTAAAACGGTTATCCACTAAAGAGATGCTGCATATTAAGGGCATGATTGAAGATGATGTTCAGTATCTTTTTAAAAATGGCTATCAGATAAAAACAAGTAACAATGGTGTATGGGTATTTGCAAAATAAAACAGCCCCCGCAAAGCGGGAGCTGTTAAGGTTTATTTATGAAAATGGCCGAGTTTGGAGCCAGAGCTTTCGCTGAATTTTGGTGTTTCTTTTATACGGTCAATAACAAATGTACCATCAGAAAAATCTGTTATTAAACGGTTTTTCGTGCTGCTTAGTGATTGTTTAACGATAGTAACATTCTTTTCTTGCAGAGTTTTTTTGACATTTTCTGTCATAACGAAATCTTCAGAACCTTTTCTTTCGGTTTTTGCATCTTTGCTGTTTTTATTAGACTGAACTTCCTGTTTAGCAGTGGAGCTGCTGGAGGGCGCAGAAGCTTTTTTTGAAGATTCGATGTCACCGCAGCCTGCGGCTGCAAGAGCAGCAATAAGGGTGCAAGCTAAAATAAATTTTTTCATTGAATTACCTCTTTTCTTAATTATTTAGGAATTAAATGGTCGCAGTTCTAATGGGCTGTGTGGATTGAAATAAATAGACAAACAAACAATTAAAAACTTTTCCAGCATTTAGCTTTTAAAAAGTCCTTTATAACATGGACGGCACTGGCGTCTTCGTTATCGGCTTCATAGTATTTTACCAGTAAATGTTTAAATTCAGGTACTTCTTTTTCAGGTATAACTAGCAGGCCAGCTCCTTTGCCAATCAGATAGTGGTTAGCAAAGATAACGGATGCGCGTTTATTGCCATCAGTAAACACCTGGCATTTCATGCAGTAAAGGCACAATTCTACGGCAATATCAATAGCTTCAGCATCAGCAGAAGTTATGTTTTTAATAGATTCTTTAACATCCATTTCCATTGGAATAGGGGGAACATAAGATGAACCACCGATACTTACAGGCACAGCCCTGATTTTACCGCCATCATAAAAAAAGCCTTCGTTGACAAGCCGGGCTATATGGCATAAGACATAATAATCTGACGGCGAAGTTATTACATCTTCATCAAGTATAAATTCCCAGGCATGTTTTAAATTGAGTATTTTTTGTATATCAGTAGGAGTCATGCCAGAAACGGCACCGTTTTCTAAAATATTTTCTGTTTGAGGGAAAGTAGTTGTAACACCTTCTAAAATTGCCTGGTCATAAATATTAGCCTTCATATTGGCTCTGGCAAAATCAAGATTAAGCCTTATTCTGGGTGCAAGTTCAGTTTTTTCATATCCAAGAAGTGCCAGTTGCTTTTCTATCTGGCGCAGAGATTTTTTTAAGGCACGTGCTTCTTTGGCGTAGCGCAGCAAAGCAGCATATAATTCATCAGAATAACGGTCAACGTAAGTTGATGTCAGTTTTCCGGCTATACGTTTGCGTACATATAAATATTTACCGGACTTGTTTTCTTTAATTTCAGGAGAATCATGGTACGGAAGTAATGCCAGCCGGGCCTGTATATCGGCTTTATTTTGAAGCAAATCCCGAAGTTCGGTAAAATTCCTGTCATCAACCATATAATCACCACCTTTAGGGAACATTTTACAAAAATTATATCAAAAAGTTCCCTAAAATGCAATTTAAAAACATAACAAGGAGAAGAAAATGGATTTTGCATCTTTAGACATGATATTACAGCAGTTTGAGAACCTGTTTACCGGCGGTATGGGTACGATACAAGGGCATACCTTTGGCATGCTGCAAATACTTGCCCTGCTTGATGTTGCCTTGGCACTGCTATTAAAAATGGCTGGTGGGGTACAGTTTCAAACACTGGTCAATAAAATATTGAAAATAGGGTTTTGGGTGTTTGTGGTATCAGAATATGATACCTGGATTAACGCCATTATAGATACCTTTTCAGAACTTGGTTTAGCTGCCGGTGGTGGTAATGTAGGTTTGGAGATGTTAAAGCGCCCATCAATGTTATTGGAAAAAGGTTATGATTTGGCTTCAGATTATCTTTCATGGGTCTCTAAAACTATTACCGGTGTAGATAGTTTTTTTTCTAACTTTGATTTGATAATAGCTTCATATTTGGGAGCAGGCCTAATAATTCTTGCTTTTATGATAATTATTTTTCAAGTTTTCATTACCTTCATTGAGTTTTATATTTTCGCGCTGCTCGCAGTATTTTTCCTGGCCTTTGCTGTTTTCAACAAAACAGCCTTTATCAGCGAAAAGGTTATAGGCGGCGTATTAAGTTACGGCGTAAAACTAATGGTCTTAGCCTGCGTTTTAAGCGCCATAGGGCCTATTGTTGATTCATTAGATTTCTCCATACAAAAAACGCCGGATTTAGACCACATAATAGGTGCATCCGCCTGCTGCTTAACGCTTGCTTTTGTAAGCTGGCAGGCTCCGGCAGTTGCCGCGGGTTTGATGAATGGTTCTCCTTCGCTTACAGGTGGCACGGCCGCAAGCAATGCCATGGCAGGCACAGCCGGAGGAATTGCCGGCGCTATGATTGGCGCAAAGGCATTAAGCCCGGCAGGCTGGGCAGTAAGCAAAGTACCTGGTTTAAGTGGTGCCGCCCGTGGTGGTTACACCAATGTTGGTGCTAATACTACGCCGCTAATGGGTGCTGCCCGCGGAGCGTTCAGTCACATTAAAAATGGTATTGCCGGTATGTCCGGAGAGGGGACGGCAATAGGCAGAATGCGAAACAATTATGCTGCTGGTTATGCTACCGGCTCGCAGGCAGTTAGTGAAAGTTCAAATTCTGCATCTTCGGGAACATCAACATCATCAACTAATACAAGTGTTGGCAGTATGGCAGGGGTTTCTTCCAGAAGTTCTTCGGGTACAAACAGCTCTACTAATTCTGCATCAACAAATACAGCAGGCAATACTTCATTTGCTGCTACAGGTTCACCTTCGGAGAAAAGTTTTTCAACGGCAGGCAGCACAACAAAAGGAAGTTTTTCTGCCAATGATGCCGACAATAATTCTTCAGCAGCAGCTTCTAACAATACTGCTAATACTTCCGCTGGCGGTCATCAGCCGGCAAGGAATGTTAATAAACCCAAAACCGGCGCACTTTCCAAAATGGCAATAATGAGCCAGGCGGAAAAAGCAGTGCCCCCGGAAGCGCAGCCCAGTGGTGGCATGGGCTTTCAAATAAGGGGGGATGATTGATTGTTAATTAATCGCGGCTATTGCCGCATTAATGTAATAAAGAAAGGCGTGATAAGTTGAACCGTAAAAAAATAACCGCTATTGTGTGTGCTGCTTATATAAGTGGTAGCGCGACAATATTTCCAGGTAATTTAACCTTTGGTGAATATTTGCAAGCATCTGTGCAGGAAAATTTTTACCACAAAGCCTCAGCGCAAGAGTTAGCCGTTGATGCTGCCGCTTCTGAAGATGAAAAAAACCTTTCAGATGATGAAGCTGCGAAGGAATACGAAAAATTGATTGCGGATGCACAAGAAGCCCGCAGGCAGGTAGAAGAAGCATTAAAGGTTTTCAAACAAGCGAAAGAACAAGAAACTGCTGCCAAAGAGACAAGTATAGTGCAGAAGCAGCAACAAGATGAAAATGATAATTTTATAGATGGCAACCTCTTACCGGGAGATTATAAGCAAGGCTATGAATTTGCAGATAATAACACAGACAGCAATGTACTGTTTGATGTAACGCCGCCACCAGATGATGATGCAACACGGTTTGATTATGACCCCGGCAGCACATACCAGGTTTATTGCCGTCCGGGATTTACAACCGACGTCCAACTTGCGCCCGGCGAAAAAGTATTAAAAATAACAGCCGGCGACAAGATAAACTGGGAATACAGGTATATGGCAGATAAAAACGGGTATCACTTGTACATAAGCCCGACGCAGATGGGGATTGAAACAAACCTGATTATAATTACCGACAAGCATAATTACCAATTAATGCTTGCTACATCAAAGCAGTTCTATCCCATTGTTAAATGGAACTATCCGCAGGAACATTACGAGGTGCAAGATGATAAAAATATCGTAATGGAAGTAAAATCGGTTGACCAGCTTAATTTTAAATATAACATCAGCCGTGCTGAAGAATATCCATGGACTCCTGAATGTGTTTTTGATGATGGATTCCGCACATTTATCCGCCTTGCTCCCGGTAAAGCAGACAAATACCGGCCGCTTCTAATGATTAAAAAAGCAGGACGCTGGATGCTAACCCAATATGCCGTAAAAAGTGGTGCCTTAGTTGTTGGCGAAACTTTTAGGGAAGGCATGTTAATACTGGGTAATGGTGAGCAACGTAAAACAGTTAGAATTGAAAAGGAGATTTAATTAATGGGAAAGCCGGTTAAAAGATATGAATATCATCATGGCTGTTACGAAGTTTGTATTATCGCTGCTTTTAACGAATGCGAACTTGAATTTACTTTTAAGACACCTGTTATAGCTGACGGAATGGGTAATTTGGGGTATGCACTTGCTCCGGACGCTGTACAGAAGGAAAACTTCCTTGTTTTTTGTGCGTTTGCCAATAGTTGTTTATTTGAAAATGAAAAAAATATTAAATTTACAAAAGGTAGCGTTATTGATAATGGCGATAAATATACGATCACATATGAAAGTGAGAATGAATGTATTGAAGTAACGAGTGACTTGGAGTTTTTGGCTACAACCATACAGGATATTAAAGTTAAAAAAATATCTGCACCAGAGCTTGTGGAAATCAAAGAGTGAGGAGTGAAATAAGTGGAAGAAATAATTGAAGTAACAAAAGAAGAAGCCGCTGCATGGGCGTTCCATGAAGATGCTTTGGATTTAATCGACGTACTTGCAGACCCAGTTGAACCTGATACCTGCCTTGCACCTGACGAGGAAGATTATCATGGCTGAAAAGGTAAATAAATTAAAGCAGGCACATGATGCTTTAATACAAGAAGTAATTGAGCAGATGGCGCAGGGAAATCTTCCTTGGCGCAAACCGTGGAATCTTAAAACCGGAATTGGTGGATTGCCAATAAATGCAGTTACTAAGAACAGATACCGGGGCAGCAACCTTATCTTTTTATCAATAGTACAGGAAAAAGAAGGGTATAAAGACCCGCGGTGGATGACATATAACCAGGCTAAAGCAATGGGCGCACATGTGCGTAAGGGCGAAAAAGGCTGTATTGTTGAATACTGGATGTGGGAAAAAGACGCCCTTGATGAAGATGGCAATAAAATTAAGGTTAAGCTGGAAAAACCTGTTCCGCTGCGCAGCGTTGTTTTTAATGCAGAACAAATTGACGGCTTAAAGCCATATGTGCCGCCGATGCAAAAATGGGAACTTGAAGAACGTGCGGAACGCATTATAGAAGCAGTTGGCGTACCGGTTCTGCATACAGCAGAAGACCAGGCATATTACACCAGGATAGCAGATGAAATACATCTGCCGGAAAAAGTTTCTTTCCCGAACCAGAACAAATATTACGCGACAGCGTTGCATGAGTTATCGCATGCAACCGGGCACCCTTCCCGTCTGAACAGGGAATTTGGCGCTTTTGGTTCAGAAAAATATGCCATTGAAGAATTGCGTGCGGAAATTGGCAGCATGTTCTTATGCCGTGACCTCGGCATTGCAATGGATAACCAGGACGTACAGCATGCAGCATATATACAGAGCTGGATTAGTATTTTAAAAAAAGACCCTGATGTTTTATTTAAAGCTGCCTCTGACGCTGAAAAAATTTGTGATTTTATCTATGGCAAAGAAAAAGAACTGCTGAAGGAACAAAAAGTTGAACAAGCGGTAGACGATAAAACAGAAGCGCTTAATGCGAAGCTGAATAAATCAGAAGCTGCTGTTTTACTTGAAGAAACAAAAGCAAAAATGGCAATGCGGCTTGCTGATGGGCGTAACCCACAAGGGCCGTATATTAAAAATGAATACATAACAGAACTGTCGCCGGAAATGGCAAAGCATGTAGAAGTTTTTGATAAATGTAAATTCTACAAATCTGACCTTTCCGCGCTCGGCAATCAGGTGCGGTTCAAAGATTGTGACTTTCATGGCTGTGTAATGCCGCAAAATTTAAGCGATAAAAGTTGGAGTTTTGAAGGCGAAAAATATTTTGTTGGCATTGATTTTGCCGGTACTGACTTGAAGACTATTGATTTATCCGGCAGTAATATGCTGTTTTGCAGTATAACTGACGCTAACTTGCAAGGTACTGATTTAAGTGCCAGCAAATTTACAAACTGCCTTTTTGGTAAGTCTAATATTACAAACATGAACATATCGGGCAGCGTTTTTCAGAGCGTGGAAATTGCAAACAATACAGGGACGGCAAAAGCGGATATAGCAATTTTTGCCGGCAATGATGCCGCTAAAAATAAGATTGCCCAGGGATTAGGATTAAATCCGGATACCGGCAAAACTAATATACCTGGGCAGTATAATACTCCCGAAGCAGCAAGCATTGAGAAAATAAAGGGGTATAAGCCGGTATTAGGTTATCCTGTTACCTGCCGCGACATGTATTGCCAGGAGGCTCAAAAACAGCTTAAAGAAGGCAGAAAAATTAATGATGCGGAAATTGCCGCAGCGCTGGCAGGACGCTATAACCACAGGGAAATAGCTGCTGTTTTAGCGTCTACAAGCCCTTATATTAAAGACCTTACTGCTGCAAGCAAAACAGTGGCAAAGTCATTGGTATTAAGTAAATCGACAGGATTGGAGATGTGATGTTGATAAGAAAATATATAATATGCCTGCTGCTATTTTTAACTGTTGTGTCAACAACGGGCGTTGCATCAGCCGCACCAATAACTAGTCCGTTTGGTTGGCGTGTGCATCCCATAACTGGTGAGTATAAATTTCATACGGGTCTGGATATTGGTTATGACTATGGTGACGGCATAGCAGCTATGCTGCCAGGGAAAGTAGTATACAGCGGTTGGTACGGTGGTTATGGCAACTGCGTTATTTTGGAACATGACGGAGGAGACCATACTTTATATGCACATTGTAGTGTACTCTATTGCCGTTATGGGCAATGGGTAGATAAAGGCAGTGTGATAGCTGCTGTTGGCAGTACAGGAAACAGTACCGGACCACATTTGCATATTGAATGGTGGCATAACGGCCAGTATGCTGACCCATATTTACTTTGGAGTTGATAAAATATATGGATTTAAAAAAGATAGATATGTTGGAAACAGGTTTGAATTTAAAAAAAATGCGGTTAAATAAAAGAATAACGCAACGTGAATTAGGTGAAAAAATAGGTTTAACTACAACCCTGGTATCATGTCTTGAACGGGGTGCTGTTAATCTGACAATGGAAAATGCCATAAAATTACAGCAATTTTATAAGTGCAAATTTGAAGATTTTATTGTATTGAAAGGCAAAGATAAATGACAAAAAGTATAGAGAAGAATGTAATTGTATATAATCTTAACGGCATACAAATTGCAAACACATTGCCAAGTAAGGCCCGCAAATTATTACGGGATAAAAAAGCAAAGGTTAAAAGTATTAAGCCTTTTGCTATACAAATGCTGCAAATAACAGGAACAGCTAAATGAAACGAAGGGAGCAAAAATTATGAACAAAAAAGAATTAGTACAGGAAATTAGCAAACAGACGGGATTTGCACAGAAGGATGTCACAAAAATGCTTACTGTGTTTTTGGATTTAATTAAAGAAACAGTAGCAAAAGATGAAAAATTACAGCTTATAGGCTTTGGTACTTTTGAGGCCCGTAAACGCAATGCACGGCAAGGTATCAATCCAGCAACCGGGAAACCCATAAATATACCGGAAACTTATATGCCGTCATTTAAAGCTGGCAAATCCTTCAAAGATTGTGTTAATAAAAATAAAAAATGATAAAAAGCAAAAATTTTTAATCAACTAACCTCTTTCCGAAAAGAGAGTAATGGTGCTGAGGCTGCCATTAATTAAAATTCGGAGAGAGGTTTATTTTTTTAGGAAGGGTGATAAAGTGCCTGTTGTAATTAATCTTGGGCGCGATATAACCGTTACAAAATTATGTGACGGTGCAAAGGCCATTAAAGTAATAGACCACAGGAAAATCCGGCAGGAAAAAGATATTGTCAAATATCCGCATTTACTTGAAGAATTTTTTAAGGATTTAATAAACCAGATGCCGGACATCAAAAATGAAAAAATAATAATAGCGCTGTCTTATGGCAGCGGCATACAATACCGTACATCTGCGGTATCTGCAAACGATATTATTATTGATGACCGCAAATTAAAACCTGAAGAAAAAGAAAACCTGGTACTGGATAAATGTATAACATTTTTACCTGCGGGGCTGTCAAGCATTGCAAAGAACTGGGAAGTATGCGTAATGGACGCATATGTTGGCGATATAGATGTTATTGTTTCCTGCTGCTATTTGCCAACAGATTATTTAGATAACATAAAGGTAGTTGTAGAATCACTTGACTTAGATGTTATGCAGATAACAAGTCATGCCTACGGCTTGTATAAAATACTTGACCCAAAAGACAGACAGTTATTATTTGAAATACCTACAGGGTGGATGGCAGTTAATGAATTCGGGCTGGCCTGCTGGCCACGCCCGCAGAACTGTCAAATGACAAAAGAGCAAATAATCAATGATTTGTCATCAACAACTGAACGTCTATTTAAAATTGATGCGCAAAAAATGAATGAAGTGCTGGATAATACCGCGCTGGATATATACCTTAAAAAGCCTATTGAATATGCAGGCTATCTTGACCCATTCGTTTGTGCTGCTGCCGGATGCGTAATTAATAAACTGCCGAAAACAGTAAAAGCTGATGAAACGGCTGAAATTGAAGAGAAAGGGGGCATGTTAGGTGAAATTACCAGTAAACTACGGCAACTTTTTGCTAAAAAAGGACAGTGATAAAGCCCGCTATCAGTATAATAAGTCACTAATCAGTTTGTGTATGAGTGCTGTTATGGCTTTTGCGGTTACCGGAGCAGTTTTAAACGGATTGGCGCTTGCATATACGCATATGACGACCCCTAAACAAAATTATGACGTTAATTATTTTAATAAGGCCCAAAAGCTGTCAACGGATGTTTCAAAAAGCATTGCCTTATACAAAGACGCAAGGCCGGATGGCATCAATGCAATAAAAACGGTGCAGGTTTTCAGTGTAAAACCTGCAGGAGTGGATATTGAAAATATAAAAATCGACAGCAAAAAATATATTGTTACAGGATCAACAACAGATATGAAACTTGCCAACGAATATTTAGGCAAAATGAACTTTGGCAAAGAGCGCGAAGCCGCAATAAGCAATATTGTTACCAAAGACGATAAAAGTACTTTTACCATTACTGTGACGGAAAAAGCAAAGCAGCCTAAAGCCAAACCGAAGAAAGGGGGCGCCGGTAAATAATGTGGAACGCTTTTAACGCCGATAACAGTGGCTTTAAACAGAAAATATACATATATATCCTAATAACCCTTTTAGCCATTGGTATGGCGTATGTATTAAATTTTATGCGCGCTACGCAAGCTGCCGAAAATAACAAGTTAGCTGCTACATATACAGCACAATCAACATGGCTTAATCAAATAGACTATGAGGAAATGGATGCTTTGTATAAAGCAGTTTTAAAACCTGTTAAAGCCAACCAGATTGAAAAAGTACAGTCTGAGCAACTTGAAATACTGCGCAGACACAACCTAACAGTTGAATCTGTACGTAATAACAACGATAAATCCAATAAGAAAAAAGCTAAAATCAAATCTGTATCCACTGAAATCAGTATGCAAGGCAACTGGGATAATTTGATTGCAGCCTTAAATGAATTTGAAACACATAATCTGGTAGTTATAACAGAACTGGATATTAGCCCGGATAAAAAGACTGGCCTTATTGAAGCCAAAATGGGCTACAACATTTATTATCAGTAAGCCGGAGGTATAACAAGTATGCGAAAAATAGGAGTCACAACAAGGCTTGGAATATACGCGGCAAGCGTTATAGCCGGCGCTTTGGTTTTTGGCAGTTTAGCTTATCTATCTACGCCGGCAGAAGTTAAGCCTAATCCATTACCGGTAGTAAATTTTGCCAACACAGACCTTGATACTGGCAGCATAACCGGCACATCCCCGTTTGCATTGCCAGCATTACAGCAAATGGATGTCCCTGATATGCCGGTGCCGCCAGGCGTACCATCCATGCTGGGTGCAGGTATGCAGGCAGATGTTTTAACTGTTATAGGCGTATTACCGCCTGACGTTGTAATCCTGCAAAAAGGTGGCGAAACTTTGACTGCCAGAGCTGGCAGTGCCACAAAATGGGGAACCGTCAACAGCATATCATCTTCTGGTGCTACTATAGACGGTGCTTTTATAAAAATAAAATAGGATTGGAGTTTGTAAATCTTGAAAAAAAGTAAAATTAACAAAATTGCAGCCATTACTATGTCTGCCTTGATGTTTACACAATCTGCGTTTGCTTTTCAGGTAGACTTTGCCCCTGGTACTCCGCTGGTTGAGGCCTTGCGTGCCCTGGGCTATAAAGCAGGCAAAAACGTAATTATTAATGGCGATTTAAACGGAACCGTTGCCATGAGCATGGGTGACACTGATTTTGACACAGCCATTAAAGCATTGTCCTTAACACATAACTTTAGCTATGAAGAAGTAAACGGCGCAGTGCTTATCGCGCCGCAAAAATCCATGAATACCATTAAAACTTTTAAATTAAAACACCTGGAGCCGGACTATGCCGCTAAGCAGATGGGGCTTTTGGTTGAGGATGATAATGTTGTTGTAAACAGCGACCTGCACAGCATTACCGTATCCGGCAGCAGCGCAGATTTGAACCGAGTGGAACGTGAACTACAGGAACTTGATAAAGCACAGCAGCAGGTAAATATCAAAGCGACATTTATAGAGCTTTCAAAGGGGAAAACTCGTGATTTAGGTCTTAGCTATACTTCTGACCCGTGGACAAAAAACACGTCACAAAGTGGCTATAATGGCTTTGTATTCGGCGTAACCGGCGCCCACGAAGAAACACTTTCCAACGGCAAGGTGTTGGCACGCCCGAATGTAACAACCTTTGACGGCCGCCAGGCAAAAATCATGATGGGCGATAAAGTCCCGGTATTTACATCTTCCAGCGATAGCACCGATACTGATGCAGATACCACAATGACAGTAGAATATAAAGACGTTGGCATACAGCTTGACGTTTTACCGCGCATAAATGAAGAAGATAAAGAAACTATTACAATGGTTATCAAACCTTCCGTATCCACTATTACAGAGTGGGTAGAAAGCGGTAATAACAAGGCACCGCAAATTTCTGAGCGCAGCGCTGAAACTACCATCCGTGTTAAATCCGGTGAAACCATTCTTCTGGGCGGATTATTAAAGGAAGAAGAAATTAAAAATATTAAGCAAATTCCTATCCTGGCTAAAATCCCGCTGCTTGGAGAACTTTTCAAATCGCGCAGCCTGGAAAAATCCCAGTCTGAAATTGTAGTCGCGATTACACCGACCATTGTTTATGACGAGGACGGCCGCCCACAGGTGGAAATGCAGAAAATGTCTCCTAATCTGCATAAGCAATTAAATAAAATGCAGAGAGAGCCGGAAGAAAGCAATATTGATACTGAAGCACAAAACGCCATTGATACCAGAAATGCGGAACTTGAAAGCCAACACGAAGAAGATACTAAAAAATTAGCAGAACATAAAGATGAAATTAAGCGCCTTGCAGAAGAAAATAAGCGTATGCGCCGCGAACTTGAAAAAAACCAGCAAACTATGAAAATGGCTTTAGATGCCTTAAAAGTAGGTGATTAAGATGCCGGCATTTGAAAATCTTATCACGACAGTTGATATTAAGCCTTCGGTACTGGCTATGGTTGATAAAGACTTGATGGAGCAGCGTTTCATCATGCCGGTTGATTTTGACGAAGAAAACGGCATTTTAACGATTGTTACCAGCAATTACCAGGATGTTATTACTGATATTGCCATGATAACTGAAATAATTGCTGGAAAAAATGACGGCCATGTTAAAGGATTAAAGGTTGAAAGCGTAACCTATGAAAATTTTTCTGCTGGTTATAATTACCACTATAAACAGCCATTTACACCTGCAAACGCAGGTGTACAAAAGGCTGTATCCGCTGCTGAACGGGCAATAACAACCGAACAAACGAAAAAAGCTGAAGAAATACTGCGCAAAGCTATTGACATGAAGGCCAGCGACATCCACATTACGCCGTGGCGTGACAGCACGCATATACAATACCGTGTTGACGGCAAACTGCGTGAATCGGGCATAGCAATATCTAAAGAAGACGAAATAACAATCTGCAACTACTATAAACGTAAAGCCGGTAAAAACGTCAACCCACTAATGCCCGAAGATGGACGTTTTACTTACCTGGGCACTTCTTTCCGTTTATCCACTATGCCTTATGGTGGTGATGGTGAACGCAGCAAGGTTGTTTTAAGGCTTTTGTCTACCAGTGACTATGTGCCTAAAATAGAAGAATTAGGCTTCAACGAAGAAGAAGTAAAACATTTGCGCAGGCTTAGCCATAAACCCAGTGGCATTATGCTTGTATGCGGGCCTACAGGTGAAGGTAAAAGTACCACTCTTTACAGCCTGATTGCTGAACTTGCAGCGACAGGTAAATACATCATTATTACATTTGAAGACCCCATAGAGCGTTATATCGACGGCATTGCCCAAGCACAAATAAGAGAAGCTGATGACCCAAAGAATAATTTTGGCTTTCCTTGTGGTATGCGCAGCGCATTACGTCAAGACCCGAATATTATTGAAGTAGGCGAAATTCGTGACGCCGAAACAGCGCTTACAGCCGTTCAAGCATCACAGACCGGCCACTTGATATTTTCGACGCTCCACGTCCGCAACAGCATATCCGTTTTCAGACGTTTGAGGGATATCGGCGTTAATGTTTCCGGTTTTTCGGAGCAGATTATAGGCATTGCTTCACAGCGTTTACTGTCCAAAAATTGCCCGCATTGCAAAAAACGTATTGAAAGCCCGCTTAACAGCATGCTCCGTCCTCATGATTTGAAAATGCTGGAAGAAGGCAAATACAGCTATATATCAACGGGTTGTGAATATTGTTCCGGAACTGGCTTTTTAGAACGTGTGCCGGTAATAGAAATTATTGAATTTAATAACTATTTGCGAGATTATTTTGCAGAACGGCATGGCCTTATTGATATTGAAAAATTCCTGCGTAAAGAATTTAACTTTAAATCACTTTGGGACAAAGGCATGAACTACGTTGCCAAGGGCGAAGTGTCACTTGAAGAACTGTTAAGCCGCATAGAGCCGGACGAAGATTTGTCGAAAGTGAGGGCTTATATGAATGAACCTGGTAGATAAAATTAATGAAATTTTTGATAAACCTAAAGAAATTGATTTTTATTCCATCTTTAACTATTTAAACCTGTTACTATCCAGCGGCAGTGATATGCCAAATGCAGTAGCAGATATTGCAAAATTTCAGTCAAAAAAAGTTTTATCATCAGCCTTGAATAACATTAGCCGTAATTTGCGGGCTGGCATTTCTACTGGTATGGCTTTTAAAAAAGAAGCAGTTTTTCCGCGAATTGTAGCGCCAACTTTAGAAGCCGGTGAAAAATCCGGTCATTTATCGGCAACATGTAAGAAACTATCTGACTTAATGTTTATGCAGCATAACCTTTATACCAAAGTAAAAAACGCATTACTTGTTCCTAAAATTGCTTCTGTAATGATGACGATAATGGCAATCGCGTATATTAAAATTGCCATACCGGAATACATTGTATTATATCAAGATAATGATATACCGCTGCCGTGGCTTGTTGTAGTAGTTACTGATTTTGTAAATGCAATAGTCGATTACTGGTATATTACTCTGCTTATTTTTTTCCTGCTTTACAAGGCTTTTGGATGGTTTGTAGAAAACAGGAGCGATATTGTAGACAGCATTAAATTAAAACTGCCTATTTACCGTGATTTGCATTTTAATTTTCTGCAACATCAGTTTGCAAGCATTTTATCTATTATGCTTTCTTCCGGGCTGACTGAGCAGCAATCTTTAACCCAGGTTAGTCAGGTTGTAGATAACAGTGTTATGTCAAGCACTATTTTACGTGTCCGCGACGATATTCTGCGCGGCAACAGCATATCTGAAAGTATGCGAAAAAATAACACCGACCACATTTTCGATAACCTATTGCTTGCTTCTTTAAATGCCGGCGAAAAATCAAATTCTGTTTCCATTGCATTAAACCAGTGCGCAGAATATTATGAGCGCACTATTAATAATATGGTTGAAACAGTAAGCACTAAACTAACTTTTTTAGTAATGATACCTATTGGCATTGTTATCGTGGCTATGTTTGCGTTTACAATGCTGCCTATGTTCAGTTACATCACAAATGTAACCCAATAAGGATGTCCTAAAAATTAAATAATTAACCTCCACGCGAGGGAATGGCGCCAAGGCTGCCATTCATTAGCGATAATAACCATGCGAGGAGGTGACAACATGAACTCCACGCCAAAGAAAAAAAGCGTGGTTTTTTATTGCCGCAGGAAGGGTTTTACCTTGGCTGAACTGCTTGTAGTGCTGGCAGCTATAATCTGCCTTGGCACAGGAGCCGTTATTGTCGGCCGCAACTATCTGGAGAGCGGGCGTTATAACACGGCTAAAGCAGATGTTTCAGCTATTGCCATTGCTGTAAGCCAGTACAAATTCGAGATGGAAGAATACCCTGAAACACTTGAAGCAATGACCCAAAAGGTAGAGCAATATGGCCCATGGCTTCATGAAGACAGCCTGAAAGACCCATGGGACAGAGATTATCAGTATTCTTTTGATGAGAATACAAATTCCTTTGCTGTCTGGTCATATGGACCCGACGGAGCAAATGCCAGCGGCAGTAAACCAACAGAATTTACCGGTGATGACATCGGCGTCTTGGGACATTAACATCAAAATTTTTAAACGTTAGGAGATTATTAACATGAATTTATCTATTAAAACTATGCAGGAATATATGAAAAACAGAAGAAAAAAAGGGTTTTCTTTGCCGGAAATCCTGGTAGCATGCGCTATTATTGTATCTCTTTCCGTTGCAGCTTTCTTTGGTTATAACCAGGCACAGCAAACCCGTAAAATGGCGCAGATGAACAATGACATGGAAGCTCTTGCCAACGGCTGCCTGGCATATGAAGCACTGAATATGAACAGCCTGCCGCCTGATGCGCTGGCAGACCTTGCTACCGGCCTTACCGCAGATGAAAGCGTTGATAACTGTGAACATGATAATTTTGTAACCAGTACAAAAACTGAGGATGGCACTTTCCTTGACCCCTGGGGCGTAGAATATCAGTACGATTCTGCTGAACGTACTATCAGCTGCACTCCTAAAGATTCTTCCGGGCAAGATATGGAACCTGTTGTCCGTTATTTCTAATTATTTCTTTTTGTTGGGCGGTAAATCCGCCCAACATTAATATAAGGAGTAAAAAATGCTTAAAAGTCTACTCGAAAAAATACGTTTTACCCCCCCACGACACAAAGACGAAGCGGCAGTGCGATAATTATACTGATTGCTATTGCCGCAATCATAATGAGCATGATAGCCCTCTCTACGGCAAAAATAAGCCAGGCTTCTCTTGGCAGCCTTGGTTCATCTAAAATCGCTTTGCAAGCGCAGCAATATGCTGCTGCTAAAGCTGATTTTATAAAAGCAACAGATTATGATGAACTCGCAGAACAAGCAATAGAAGAAATTCCAAATTCAAATTTTTATGATGAAGTAATAATAGGCAACGAAACTTTATATCCCGGTAAAGATGATATTTACCAGCGTGTTTGTACCATCAATGTTTATTTGTATGGTGATGTTTTACCGCGCTACAGCTTAAAAGTAGTAAAAACATCCGTTGATTTGCGCTCCAGCGTACCACCCGGCAGCATCTTGCCCTGGCACGGCAACCTTGCTGATATGCCGGCAGGCTTTGCTTTGTGCGATGGCAGCAACGGAACACCGGATTTACGTGACAGATTTATTGTAGGCGCAGGCAATACTTATACCTTAAATAATATGGGTGGTACAAACGAAAATATATTAAAACCTGCTAATTTGCCAACAAATGCACTTTTTGCCAAAACCAAAACTTGGTTAACTACCGGTTCAGATTCAAACCAACCAGAATATAATTTTGGTGATAATACGAATTATGATGCACGTTGGTATACAAGAACTTCCGGTGGTGGTGGTTGGCATTATGAATATTTTAAAACTGCTGAACGAGTTTTTAAAGAGAACGGATGGTTGAGTGAACCAATAGAAAACCGTCCGCCTTATTACGCACTATATTACATTATGAAATTGGATGACTAATATTAGCTTATTGCTGCGAGGGAAAGGATTGTATTATGTACAAAAACGCCTTTACCCCCCCACAACACAAAGGCGAAAGGGCAGTGCCCTAATCGTTTTAATAACTGTTGCGGCAATCTTAACAAGCATGATTGCCTTGTCAACAGCTAAAATTAGCCAGGCATCTTTAGGAAGTCTTGGTTCATCTAAAATCGCTTTGCAAGCGCAGCAATATGCTGCTGCTAAAGCTGATTTTATAAAAGCAACAGATTATGATGAACTCGCAGAACAAGCAATAGAAGAAATTCCAAATTCAAATTTTTATGATGAAGTAATAATAGGCAACGAAACTTTATATCCCGGTAAAGATGATATTTACCAGCGTGTTTGTACCATCAATGTTTATTTGTATGGTGATGTTTTACCGCGCTACAGCTTAAAAGTAACCAAAACATCAGTTGACTTACGCCCCAGCGTACCGCCCGGAAGCATCTTACCTTGGCATGGCAACCTTGCAGAAATACCGGAAGGCTTTGCCCTTTGTGACGGCAGCAATGGGACACCAGATTTGCGCGACCGCTTTATTGTAGGCGCAGGTAACGAATATAACCTCAATGATACAGGTGGCGAAAAAGAGGTTTTGCTTGAAGCTGAGCAAACTGCAAGCCATTATCATTATTTTGGACAAAATCGTATTGGGCATAATAACGGTTATTTTCTAGCACTTAACGCAAGCGGAAACACAAACTATAACATTCTTCAAGGTTCTGGTTCTATAAATTGGAACGGTTCCGGACATAGTGCAAGTTTTAGCACTGGTAAAAAAACAGGAACGAATTTAATTACTTCTCTGGCAGTTGGCGTTGATGCAACGAAACCGCATGAAAACCGCCCGCCTTATTACGCACTATATTACATTATGAAATTGGATGATTAATATTTAGCCTTGCTGTGAGGGAAAGGATTGTACTATGCACAAAGATACCTTTACCCCCCCAATAGATGTGAAAAGACCTCGCCATAAAGGCTCGGCTTTTTTGATTGTTGTTGTTATTGCTGCAATCATTATGTCTATGATTGCACTTTCAACGGCAAAAATAAGCCAGGCTTCTTTAGGCAGTCTTGGCTCATCTAAAATTGCTTTACAGGCGCAGCAGTATGCGGCCGCAAAAGCTGATTTTATTAAAGCCACAGATTATGACGAACTCACAGCACAGGCTATTGAGGAGATTCCAAATTCAAATTTTTATGATGAAGTAATAATAGGCAACGAAACTTTATATCCCGGTAAAGATGATATTTACCAGCGTGTTTGTACCATCAATGTTTATTTGTATGGTGATGTTTTACCGCGCTACAGCTTAAAAGTAACCAAAACATCAGTTGACTTACGCCCCAGCGTACCGCCCGGAAGCATCTTACCTTGGCGTGGCACCCTTGCTAATATGCCCGAAGGCTTTGCTTTATGCGACGGCAGCAACGGAACACCTGATTTACGTGACCGCTTTATTGTAGGTGCTGGTAACGAATATAATCTGAATGATACAGGTGGCGAAAAAGAGGTTTTGCTTGAAGCAGAACAAACAGCAAGCCATTATCACCGTTTTGGTTATCATAATGGCAATAACACTGGTTACTTTTTAACCAGTACCAGTAGCTTCCAGCTCGCACCATTAGCATCATGGATGCGCGCCGGCAAATGGAATGGCTCTGGTGGTGGTGGTTATAATGGTTGGGATGGTGGCAGCGGCACAAATTTTGGTCGAGGACAAAACTTAGTAACAAGCCTTGCCATAGGCGTTGATGCAACAAAGCCTCACGAAAATCGTCCTCCGTATTATGCCCTTTATTATATTATGAAATTGGATGATTAATATTTAGCCTTGCTGTGAAGAAAGGATAAATTATGAAATTTCACAGCAAAAAACAAGGCAGCGCGTTAATTACAATAGTTGCCGTTATGTCAATTATTTTATCAATGATTGCATTATCAACGGCGAAAATCTCCCAGGCTTCTTTATCGAGCCTGGACAGTACCAAAATTGCATTACAAGCTCAGCAATATGCTGCAGCAGAAGCAACTTTGCTGGAGGCAGCAGCATATGATGAGTTGACTGGTCATACACGAAAAGAAATAGATAATACAGGATATGATTCTTCGGTTGAACTTTCTGAAGAAAGTAACTATGAAGATGATATAATGCAGCGTACCGCAACTATCAGCATTTATTACGGTAATGATAATTTACCGCGGTATACACTGAAAAAGTTACTATTATCTGCCAGAGCTGGCAGTTCACTTCCAATCGGTTCAATTATGCCTTGGGCATCTGCCCAAAATCCCGATGACGGCACCTGGCTTGAATGTAATGGACAAAGCTGCGCAGCATACCCTAAACTTGTGGCCGTACTTGGCAGAAGTACAGTTCCTGATTACCGTGGTGTATTTTTACGAGGTTACGGCAGCCATTACGGAACAGTAACACATCAGTCCGGAGCGCTGGGAGAGCTGCAAGGTGATGCAATCCGTAATATTGCAGGTAACGTTGCAACAAGCATGTCTTACGCTGACGGAAAACTTTTCATAATGGGTTCCGTTCTCCGTACTTTCAACCGTGACGGTGGGGGCCCGGTCAATGCAACAAGTTTTGATACATCCCGTGTTGTGCCTACGGCAAATGAAAATCGTCCTTTAAACATAGCAGTCCGCTATTTAATTAAGGCATCTTAATTGGGGGTCTAAATATGTTTAAAGGTAAACGGCATGGCACAGCACATATAATATTTTTACTTATTACCGCTGTAATTATTAGCATTACAGCAATAAGCACTGTCAGGCTAAGTAATAATTTTTCCAACACATTTAATACAAACGCTTTATATAATGCTGCTGAACAGTTAGCATTAGCAAGTGCAGATATTTTAAAAACCACTAATTATGATGATTTAACCGGGCATGCGCGTGAGGATATTCCTAATACTTCATTTTCATCAGAAATTAATATTTCTCCTGAAGAAGATTTGGAAAATGATGTAAAAAAGAAAGTTGCCAGTATAAATATTTATTCTGGCAATAATAATAGTCCATTATATTCTTTATCTGTTCCGCTGTATAAATTGCCGCCTGAAAGTTTAATACCGGTGGGAACTATAATAGCATGGTCATCAGCTAAAAATCCTGATGATAGCTCCTGGCTTGAATGCAATGGCCAAAGCTGCGCAGCATACCCTAAACTTGTAGCCGTGCTCGGCAGGAGTACCGTGCCGGATTACCGTGGTGTATTTTTACGCGGCTACGGCAGCCGCACCAGCAGCCATTATGGTACTGTTACGCATCAGTCCGGAGCGCTGGGAGAGCTGCAAGGTGATGCAATACGCAACATTACTGGCAACATGGCAACCAGCATGTCTTATGCTGATGGCAAGCTCTTTCAAATGAGTTATGTTATACGTACTTTTGACCGTGATGGTGGTGGTCCGGTTAATGCAACAAGTTTTGACGCTTCAAGAGTTGTTCCCACCGCAACTGAAAACAGGCCAATTAATATAGCAGTACGTTATTTTATAAAAGCATCCTAGGAGGATTTATGCTTATACGATTTTTAATTGCTATGCTGTTAATAATTATCATTTCCGGAACTACGTTCTATAACAATGATAATTTTAAAAATACTGTAACCGATAAACAAATTGAAGGCATGACAGTCATTTTAGACCGAGCATTGGTTGCATATTATACCAATCACGCAGGCGAATTGCCAACAAATTTAGATGATGATGTTTTGCTTATTATGGGTTTGGATAATAGTGTCGATTTGGAGTTTTTTACTTATAGTAAAACATCAGATAATACTTTTAGGCTCGTCGCTCAGCTTTCTAATAACACTTTAGAAAGCGCGCATTCCGGTGAGCCTCTAGTAATAATAGAGCCGGAAGAACCATGACAGAATTTTATTATTTTCTTATATCAATAATATTTTTAAAAATTAGTTACATAGATTTTAAAGAAAAATTCATCTATGACATTGATTTAATTCTTGCAGCAGCAATAATTACAATTTATAACCTTATAACAGCGCAAATAATTCCTATGGTATTAGGTGCAACGGTTGGTTTTTTAATAGGTTATGTTATTTATACAGCAGCAATGCTAATTTATCATGAAGAAGCTTTTGGATTTGGTGATGTTTTATTAATGGCAGTGGTTGGAATGTTTCTAAAATGGCCGTTCTTTATACATTACTTTTCTATATCTATTATTTTTACAGGCTTTTTCTGCATTCTATTTTTAATAATAAATCCGAAATTTAAAAATTCATCTGTACCATTAGCACCAATTTTAATTTTTTGGTTGCCGATATTTTACATAGCCGGCAAGCCAACAGTTTTTCAAATAATAGCCAAAATTTGTCCCTAATATACGGACAAAAAGTTTAACATTATTAGTTTTTTAAAATTTTGTGAAAATTTTTGCGTTATGAGGGGGTTTTAAAAAAGCACCTAATTAATTAATAGGATACAACTATAAACACGCTCATAACGCAAATTTGTAGATCAGAAAGGATTTTCTTTATGAAACGCTTATTTTTATGTGAAAATGGCGCGGCTGCTCAAAAAATTGCAGATTTTTTTGGTGAAAATAAAGCAACCGGAACATATTTTAGCAATGAACACGATATTTTCTATCCCTGTCCCGGTCATCTGCTCCGATTAGACAAGCCGGTTGAGATAAATACAAAGTATAAGATTTTTAATCGTGACTATCTGCCTATAATTCCGGATAGATGGCTGCATAGGCCTTTATCTAAACCCGAACTAAAAGAAGAATTAACAAAAATCCATGAACTCTTAAAGGAAGCTGATGAAATTGTTATTGCCGGCTCTCCTTCAGATGATTTTCACGGCCGCTGTAATAATATTATTAATTACTATAACATTGCAAAACCACTCCGAACAATATATTTAACCGGTTATGATGTTTACTCCCTCAACGCCTTAAATGCTGAACCGCAACTACCTTTTCGTGCTGAGGCTTATTTAGCAAAAGAAAGATTAGATTGGCTTTTTGGTGTTAATGCAAGTTGCAGCCTTTCCCTATCTGCCGGTAAGCCAATAAGTATAAGCCGCTTGAAAATGCCTATTTTAAACATGGTATATAAACGGAATGCTGAAATTAAAAATCACAATGCAGTTACAGAATATACTTTAACCGTATATTTTTGGCAACATAAGGGACTGCCTATACCAGCTCTTTGGATAACTGATAAACCGGTAACTGATATAACAGTTGTACGCAACATCAAAAATAAAGTCTCCGATGCAAAAGCTAAAGTAGAATCTATTAATGATATAACCATTGAAAACCCTGCACCACAGCCATTTACAATGGCTGAACTCATGATGTATGCAGCACATAAACTAAAGATACCGCTGCAACGAATCGAAAAAACAATTTGGGATTTATATTACAACGGCTATATCAGTATTTATTCAAATCCAACTATTTTAAAAACAAAATATTTAAAAAATATTTTAGAAAACTTAATGGTAGCCGGAGACGATAATATTCTCCGGCTTGCAAAAAAAGCATTACTTTCATGGGCAGCCGATAGCGATAAAAATATCAGCGGCATTATTCCTACACTGCAACGTGTTGATTTTGTTGAATTAAAGCAAGACCAAGCTATAATTTTAAAAATGTTAAGCCGTCGCTTTCTGCTGGGATTTTACACATCTAATAAATATATAGAACGCACAATTAATATAAGCTGTGCCGGAGAGCTATTTGAGTATAAACAAATACAAACTATACAACAGGGCTGGAAGCTAAATAATATTGGAAATGATACTATTTTTAAAGAAGTATTACCGGAAGAAGAATTATTGCCAAAAGGCCCACTTTCCATTCAAGAAAAAGTAAAAGCAGCTCCAAGGGCTTATACTTTAGCAACATTATATTCTGCACTATGCAATGCTTATCTATTTGCAGAAAATCGAAAACTTCATTATTATAATTTCGGTATCGGTACTGATTATAATAGGCTTACAATCATAAACGATTTAATTCACGATGGCTATTTAAAATTTAAGAATAATACTCTATCTTTAGCTGATTCTTTAAATGATATATGGCCATACCTTCCTGAAGAACTATTAAATACTGACTATACCGTATACTGTGAATATACATTGGAGCAAGTACGCAAGGGAGAGATTACAGCTAATGAATATATTAAACAAAGAGTGCCTTATATAAAAAAACTAGCAACCCAACAATTAAAACCAGGGTATCAGATTCAGCATAAATTATGCCCTGTATGTTCGAAAGGTTATCTTGTTTTAAAATCATCAAAACAAGATAAATTTTGGGGTTGCACAAATTTTCCAGAATGCAAGGCATCTTTTGCTAATGTCAATTCAGAACCATTTATTATGGCTTGTCCTGAATGCAAAACCGGCTACTTAAAAAAACGTAGTAAAATTAATGAAGTTTTTTGGTGTTGCAGTAACTATCCTGCATGCACTTATATGGCAAGTAAATTGCCTAATAAAAAGGAGGAGTAATTATGAACAAAATTATTTTAATGGGGCGTTTAACACGTGATCCAGAAGTACGGTACACCACTACTGGCAGAGCCGTTTGTCAATTTGCACTTGCGGTAAACAGGCCTTTTGCAAATCAGGATGGACAACGTGAAGCCGATTTTATCAATATTATTATCTGGGGTAAATCAGCAGAAATTGCCGGTAATAGTTTATCTAAAGGACAGCGTGTACTTATTGAAGGACGCTTACAAATTCGCAGTTATGATGGAAAAGACAATAAAAAACATTATGTTACTGAGGTTATTACAAATAGTTTTGAATTTATCGAAGCAAAGAATTATCAATCTGGTACTGGTAATAAAGAAGCTTCATCTGTAATGGATAGTTTCAGCTCTGATGAATCATTTGATGAAGAAATCCCATTTTAATTATTAAAAAGGCGTTCATATGGATAATTTAACTTATAACAAAAAAATTTTAAATGATATTTTGAACTTTGACTATTTGCCTGAAAAAATTAATACTATATTACGGTCGGGTAAGTTAATACATTATTATGTATTTAGCCGTACTGTTAATACAATACCCAAGACCGAAATATGCCTTTTAGACACTTCAGGATTTAAAAAAATTTATACTATTAATGATTGTGGCAACGCAATACAAATAAAAGAAATATCAGTTAATGCTTTTCAAAACAAATCGGAGCGTAATAATGAAATATACCGTTTATATCATAAAGAAGGATTGAGCCAGATATTTTTGGGCAATTTGTTTAATATCAGTCAACCAACTATTTCATTAATTGTAAATAACAAAAGTCCTCAAAAGCATAATGACTAAAAGTATAAAAATCTTTCTTATAGTTGCTTTCGCAATATCAATTTGTTTTATTATTACCTTCGTTTTAAACTTAACAGGTTATGTATCATATCAACTCTTTGATAAAATAACTAAATATTATATATATTTAGGATTGTTGATACTTACAATTACCTTTATTGTAGAAAAGCAAAAATAAAGACAGGTTTTACCTGTCTTTATTTCATACTATGGCTTTACTATACTATTCATTTTTGATAAAATAATTTAAACATTTAAAAAGGGGTGATACAGCATGAATTATATACTGCTTAACAAAAATCGTCCACTTGCAAATATAGAACTTTCTGATAGCGGATATATCGTTGGCATTAATAAAATAATTGATGCTGAAGCTTTCCCTGTTGGTGTAATTACTGATAATAACATTAATAATACTGTCGGCAGTCTAAACGCCTGGTGGCATAGCCGTGCCATACCGGCCAGCCGTGATGGATTAAAATTTGTATTACAAACATACGGTATTGAAACTACTACTAAACTTGCAGCCCGCAGCCTGGGATTAAGCCTCTCTGACCAATATTGGATTAAACCTTCAGAAAGCAGCATAGAGTGGCAGGACGTAAATTTTTTTACAAATGAATTTTCAAGCGATTTGGGCGACGCCTTTTTTTCCAGAGGCTCTTCAAAGCCGCATCTTAATCCTATGACACCGGATGCCAGCAGCAACGGTTGGCTAAAGAAAAAATGGGTTATTATTGATGGTGAAAGATACCTTGCAAAAGCAGGCTCCGCGCCGTTGCTGCAACAACCTTACAATGAAGTTGCCGCTTCTAAAATTATGGACGTGCTCGGCATAAACCATATTGAATATACACTTATCAAAGAAGAAGGGCGTCCGCTTTCTTTATGTAAAAATTTTGTAACAACGGAAACTGAATTTGTACCGGCAAGTTTGATTAGAAATGTCTTACCAAAAAGCAATAACGATAACGAATATACGCATTTTCTAAAATGTGCAGAAAAGTTAGAAATACCTAATGTCAAAGAACATTTAGATGCTCTTATGACGGTAGATTTTCTTATCGAAAATACCGACCGCCATTTTGGAAATTTTGGTTTTATACGCAATGTAGAAACTTTAAAATTCATTGGCCCTGCACCTGTATTTGATAATGGCACCAGCCTTTGGTGTGAAGCCCTGACCACAGAAATTGGCACCTGGCAAAAAGCAATGCCATTTAAAGAAACCCACAAGGAACAGTACAAACTTATCAGCAGCTACAATATTAATTATGAGGCTATTGATAAGTGCGCCAAAATTGTAAATGCTGCATTAAGTACAAGCCCATACCTTGATAAAAACCGTATAGAAAGAGTTACAGAAAAAGTTGAAAACAGGTCACGCCTTTTAAGTAATTTTATTAATTCGGAATTAAAAAACAGCCTAAAATATACAGCTGCATATAATTTTTTTCGTATAAATAATGAAGCGGCTATATCCGGCAAACAAGCAACAGATTTTGATGTATACAGGGCAATGCTTAAATTCGGGCTTTCCGAAGAACGGTGTAATAAGATAATAGAAAAAAGCCCTGCATTAAAGGGTTCTTTTGCGCGCCGCATGAAATTTAATAATGATTTGAAAAAATCACCCGATATTAAAAATCTTTTAAAAAATAACTCACTTGAATTATAATGGAAGGAATTTATTTTATGCCAAAATTGCAAACTGAAAATACTGTTCAGAGCTTTGAAGATGTTTTGGAAAATCGAGGGCAAACCCGTTTGTTTAAGATTGTTACTCTTGGGCATGAATTGGATAACCATGAAGCCGAATTTCTTATTACGGCCACCGAAAAATTACTTGCCAAAAATAAAAACG
>ERZ779889.707-NODE-707-length-39980-cov-3.863294_pt1 | contig 39980 bp, 25 predicted proteins | sample MGYA00511030_ERZ779889 | MGnify/ENA primary metagenome ERZ779889 (study PRJEB29588, sample SAMEA2160616) | human gut metagenome | biome: human gut; feature: human-associated habitat; material: faeces | place: Denmark | collected 2008/2010 ... | reverse complement strand
AAACCGGGAAATGATTACTTTCTCCAAATTCCTTGCGACCATCAAAGTGGACGTGCCCATCAAGCTCGACATGAATACACTCGTCCGCGAAGAACCGAACGAAGAAGAACTTCGTAAGATTTTCGAAGAGTTGGAATTTCGCACGCTCATCAACCGTGTTCTGAAAAAGACGGATACTCCCCTTCCCTCTTCTTCCAATTCCGCAGCACCCGATCCTTATGCCGGAACTCTGTTTGCCCAACCGACCGGGAGTGCAACTCCCGAAAATAACGGTCCCGTTCAAGGCGATTTGTTTGCAAATTTTGCAGGCGACGGGACGGATGGCGCAAAAAAATCAAATCTCACGCGCTTAGAAATGCTCGATGTAGACTACCAACTTATTGATACAGAAGAAAAAAGGAAAGAAATTATTCAAAAGTTACTTACAACTGAAATTCTCTCAATAGATACTGAAACTACCGGAACCGAACCAATGGAAGCCGAATTGGTGGGAATGAGCTTCAGTGACGCCGAAAACCGGGCTTACTATGTACCTGTTCCTGCAAATCGTGACGAGGCGTTAAAAATCGTAAACGAGCTTCGTCCTCTTTACGAAAATGAAAATTCCATGAAAGTAGGGCAAAATATCAAATACGATATGATTGTTCTCCAAAATTACGGAGTACAGGTAAAAGGGAAACTCTTCGACACCATGCTCGCCCATTATGTATTGCAACCGGAACTTCGGCACAACATGGACTACCTTGCCGAAATCTACCTGCAATATCAAACCATCCACATTGACGAACTCATCGGAGCCAGAGGCAAAAACCAAAAGAATATGCGCGATCTTCCGGCGGAAGATGTCTATCGTTACGCTTGCGAAGATGCGGACGTTACCTTAAAACTGAAGAACGTACTTGAAAAAGAATTGAAAGAACAGTCCGCCGAGCGTCTCTTTTATGAAATCGAAATGCCGCTTGTACCAGTACTCGTCAATATCGAAAGCAACGGAGTGCGCATCGACACAGAAGCTCTCAGGCAATCGTCCGAACATTTCACGCTCCGTCTGCAGGAAATTGAAAAAGAAATCTATGCGCTGGCAGGCGGCGAAACCTTCAACATCGCCTCACCCAAACAAGTAGGCGAAGTATTGTTCGACAGACTCAAAATCGTAGACAAAGCCAAAAAAACCAAGACAGGCCAATATGTTACCTCCGAAGAAGTGCTTGAAAGTCTCCGGAGTAAGCACGCAATCATTGGCAAGATACTTGAGTATCGCGGACTGAAGAAGCTGTTAAGCACCTATATCGATGCATTGCCTCAGTTGATAAACCCACGTACGGGACGTATCCATACCTCCTTCAATCAAGCGGTGACCGCTACCGGACGACTCAGTTCCAGCAATCCGAACCTGCAGAATATCCCCATTCGTGACGAGGACGGCAAAGAAATCCGTAAAGCCTTCATTCCCGATGACGGATGCGAATTCTTCTCCGCCGACTACTCACAGATTGAACTGCGCATTATGGCGCATCTGAGCCAAGACAAGAATATGATTGACGCTTTCCTCAGCGGTTACGACATCCATGCAGCCACGGCCGCTAAAATATATAAGGTGGATATTAACGATATAACAGCCGATATGCGCCGTAAAGCCAAAACCGCCAACTTCGGTATTATCTACGGCATCTCCGTATTCGGACTGGCGGAACGTATGAACGTTCCCCGCCAGGAAGCCAAAGAACTGATAGACGGATATTTCGAAACTTATCCGCAAGTCAAAGAATATATGGACAGAAGCATACAGGTGGCACGCGAAAACGGATATGTAGAAACCATCTTCCACCGCAAACGCTTCCTGCCCGATATCAACTCACGCAATGCCGTAGTACGCGGTTATGCAGAGCGCAATGCCATCAACGCTCCTATCCAGGGAAGCGCTGCCGACATCATCAAAGTAGCCATGTCACTCATCTGTCAACGCCTTCAAAGTAACAATCTGAAAGCAAAGATGATTTTACAGGTCCATGACGAACTGAATTTCAGCGTTCCCGAGGCAGAAAAAGAGATTATACAGAAAATTGTAATCGAAGAGATGGAGCGGGCATATCGCATGCTGGTACCCCTGAAAGCCGATTGCGGTTGGGGAAAGAACTGGTTGGAAGCACACTGATCCGGTCTATAACTTTATTTAACTTACAATCAGAAAGCAACAGAAGTAATCGCTTTAAAATACAGTTTGCTCACCAGAATATCCGGCATCCTCACTGCCGGATATTTTTTATTAATTAATCTTTCCAAAAAGAAAGCATATCCCCTCCGTATAATCTGACATATTGATAAAATAAATCCCTATTATTTTATTTATGTCAATTTATTACGTACATTTGCAGCGTAATCAATGACATATTGATAGAAAATAGCAAGTACAACTCTAAAAACATAAAGCCATGAAAACTTTAAAAACTTTGATTTTATTCTCTTTTCTTTTTGTGTGTGGAATGAGCGCATCGGCAGACAACAAAAGTAACCTTATTTACAATTCGGAAGAAGTGAATGGAGTGAAGGTTGCTGAAACAGTTTATAAGATGGACGGCAGCACGCTTGCCAACTATATGAAGTACAATTATAAGTACGACGACCAGAACCGCATGACAGAAAACGAGGCACTGAAATGGAATGCCGTAAAGAATACATGGACCAATGATATGTGTATCCGTTATGCTTATCAGGGTAAATCGGTTACCACCACCTATTATAAATGGAACAACAAAAAGAATACATACATCCTCATCCCTGAGATGACGGTGACAATGGACAACCCTAACATGTAATCTATTCATTCTCTCTTAAATACACTTTAGTTGCTAACAATAACCCAAAACCTTTCTATAAACTAAAGAGCCGGAATACAAATGTATTCCGGCTCTTTTTGTATTTCCGCCTTCATAAGAGAGAAACGGCAGACTTTGTGAAATTAGGATGGTGGTGCCATAACAAGTGCATCACGCTCTATAAATAAAGGATAAATTCGCCGCATACCGTCTTGTACGGCACAACGATTTTCTCCCTTTGGTTTATTTCAGATTTTCATTGAAGAAACTTTCTATCTTATCGAAAGGGATTACGCTAAGTCCATCATACAAATCTGTATGGTTTGCGCCTGCGACAACGATAAACTCCTTATTATCGCCTTTCAAAAGGGCATACGTATCTTTACCGAAATAGAACGAATGCGCTTTGTCGCCATGTACAATCATCACCGCGCTTTCCAATTCATCGGCATAGTCAAAGAATTTGAAATTAAGAAAAGGAAGATTGGAGGTGACGTTCCAGCCGTTATTTGAATTGAGCGAACGTTTGTGATAGCCACGTGGAGTTTTGTAGTAAGCGTAATAGTCTTTCACGAACCGGGGCGCATCGTCAGGGAGAGGACTGACAACTCCACCTCCCGATTTGTAAAAGCCGCTCTTATAATCTTCGGTACGCTGCGCAACCATGGCCGCACGTTTGAAATTACGTTGTTCTGCCGTGTTTTCAGAGTCAAAATATCCGTTGGCATTTACGCGTGTCATGTCATACATGGTAGATGCCACAGTAGCTTTTATGCGTGGGTCGTTGATAGCTGCCTGTATAGCTATTCCTCCCCAACCGCAGATACCTAAGATACCGATTTTTTCGGAATCTACATCCTCACGGTTCATCAGGCAATCAACGGCTGCGCTAAAATCTTCCGTGTTAATATCGGGAGAAGCCACATAGCGCGGTTCTCCTCCGCTTTCTCCGGTATATGAGGGATCAAAAGCGATGGTAAGGAAACCTCTTTCGGCAAGCTGTTGGGCATACAATCCGGAAGACTGTTCTTTGACAGCTCCGAACGGTCCGCTGACAGCGATTGCCGGAAGTTTCCCTGAAGCATTTACGGGCGTGTAAAGGTCTGCCGCCAGCGTGATGCCATAACGATTATGGAAAGTTATCTTACTATGGTTTACTTTCTCGCTTTTGGGAAAAGTCTTGTCCCATTCTGAAGTCAGATTAAGTGCATTCATTTGATTGGCAGAACTTGTCTCATCGTTTGTTCTGTTACTATTACATCCCATAAGCATACAGGAACTTATGAAGGAGGTAATAACTGCCGATTTGAAGATTTTGGTATTCATTGTTAGTCGGATTTTATGTTATCAAAGCGTGTCCGAATTGCCACCACGACGGGGACTGCTGGACTTTTGAATACAAAAGTAGCGGAAAGCATATCATGGCAGGGTAGATAAATTACGGATATTATAACCCAAATTACATATTCGAAGGAAAGATTACCGTAAATCTGTGGTTGAGGTTATATTATCTGCTATCCGGGTTATGGCTGAATCCATATAAATCACTAATTTTGTATTCTCGAGCAAGAATATAGAAACATGATACCCCAGACACTTATCCGCTACATCGAAACAGAAATCATTCCCCGATATGAACACTTTGACAAGGCTCATAACCTCTCGCACGTACAGACAGTCATCGACGAAAGCCTCGCTCTCGCCAAACTCTACCCCCAAGCGGACGAACGTCTTGTCTACACCATAGCGGCCTATCACGACACAGGACTGTGCCGCGACCGTGCCACGCATCACCTCGTTTCGGGAGAAATCATAGCGGCAGACGCCAACCTTCTGCAATGGTTCGACAAAGCAGAGATAAAGATTATGCGTGAAGCCGTAGAAGACCACCGGGCATCCACCGACCATGAGCCACGCAGCATCTACGGTAAAATCGTAGCCGAAGCCGACCGCATCATCGACGCTGACATCACCCTGCGCCGTACCGTACAATACGGATTGAAACAAAATCCTACGGCGGACGAAGCATGGCACTACCAACGTTTCCACAAACATCTGATGGAGAAATACGCTCCCGGCGGCTATCTGAAGCTCTGGTTTCCCGACTCAAAGAACGCCGGACGACTGAAAGAACTGCAAACCATCATAGCGGATGAGATACGCCTAAGAAGCATTTTTCACCAAATGTTCGAAGAAGAGAAAAGATAAAAGACTATCTTTGCAGCCAATTAGCTGAATAATAATTAAAAAACAAGATATACTTATGGCATTAAAAGCAGGTATAGTGGGACTGCCCAACGTAGGGAAATCCACTCTTTTCAACTGCCTGTCCAGCGCAAAAGCACAGGCGGCAAACTTTCCTTTTTGTACCATCGACGCCCAAATGGGACAGGTATCCGTACCCGACGAGCGACTGACCAAACTCGCCGAAATCGTTCATCCGGGACGTATCGTGCCCGCCGTATGCGATATTGTCGATATTGCCGGACTGGTGAAAGGCGCCAGCAAAGGTGAAGGACTGGGTAATCAGTTTCTGGGCAACATCCGCGAGTGCGACGCCATCATCCACGTACTGCGCTGCTTCGACAACGGCAATATCGTACACGTGGACGGTAGTGTAGACCCTGTACGCGACAAGGAAATCATCGATACCGAGCTCCAGCTGAAAGACCTCGATACGGTGGAAAACCGCATCAAGCGCGTGGAAAAGATAGCCAAAGTAGGCGGAGACAAAATGGCGAAGGTAGAGTACGAACTCCTGCTCCGCTACAAAGACGCGCTGGAACAAGGACAGAGCGCCCGCACCGTAATACCTCAGAACGACGATGAAGAACAGTGCGCCAAGCAGATGTTCCTGCTCACAACGAAACCGGTACTCTACGTCTGCAACGTAGACGACACCAGCGCCGCCGACGGCAACCAATACGTAGAGCAAGTGCGCGAAGCCATCAAAGGCGAAGACGCCGAGCTCATCATCATCTCCGCACAGACCGAGGCCGACATTGCCGAACTGGAAACTTACGAAGAAAAGCAAATGTTCCTCGAAGACCTCGGCCTGAAAGAAAGCGGCTGCAACAGACTGATTAAAGCCATCTACAGCCTGCTGAACCTCGAAACGTTCATCACCGCCGGCGAAATGGAAGTAAAAGCATGGACCTATCGCAAAGGCTGGAAAGCCCCGCAATGCGCCGGTGTTATCCACACCGACTTTGAGAAAGGTTTTATCCGCGCGGAAGTCATCAAGTACGAAGACTACATCAAATACGGCAGTGAAGCCGCCGTGCGCGAAGCCGGAAAACTGGGTGTGGAAGGCAAGGAATATGTAGTGCAGGACGGAGACATCATGCACTTCCGATTCAACGTATAAAGACATGAGCCAGACTAATACACTACAAATGACAAATAACAATCTGAAGTACCTCATCGCAGGCACAGGCGGCGTGGGCGGAAGCATTGCAGGTTTCCTCGCATTGGCAGGAAAAGACGTTACTTGCATCGCACGCGGCGAGCACCTTGCCGCTATACGCGAGTACGGCCTGCGGTTACATTCCGACTTAAAAGGCGAGCAAACCCTGAAGATACCCGCTTATACAGCGGAGGAATACGCCGCTCTCGCTTCCTCGTCAGCCGACTGCAAGGCAGACGTTATCTTCGTATGCGTCAAAGGCTATTCCGTAGACTCCATTACGGAACTAATCAAACGCGCCGCGCACAAAGATACAGTGGTAATCCCCATTCTGAACGTCTACGGCACAGGGCCTCGCATCCAGCGGCTGGTTCCCGGCGTTACGGTACTGGACGGTTGCATCTACATCGTAGGATTCGTTTCCGGCAAAGGCGAAATCACACAGATGGGAAAAATATTCCGTCTGGTTTACGGAGCCCACAAAGACACCGTTGTTTCCCGTGAAACATTGGAAGCCATTCAACAAGACTTACAGGAAAGCGGCATCAAGGCGGAAATATCTCCCGACATCAACCGCGACACTTTCGTAAAATGGTCTTTCATCTCGGCTATGGCCGTAACCGGCGCTTATTACGACGTGCCTATGGGCGAAGTACAGAAACCCGGAAAAGTACGCGACACCTTCATCGGACTTTCACAGGAAAGCGCCGCACTGGGACGGAAACTGGGCATTGACTTCAAGGAAGACATCGTAGAGTACAACCTCAAGGTCATCGACAAACTTGCCCCCGAAAGCACCGCTTCCATGCAAAAAGACATGGCGCGCGGGCATCAAAGCGAAGTGCAGGGGTTACTTTTCGACATGATTACGGCAGCCGAGGAACAGGGAATTGACATCCCCACATACAGAATGGTAGCGGAGAAATTCAAATAATTTTATACCTTCGCTTAATTATCCCATACTGTTTTTATCACCCGGAGCGTAGCGCGGAATCTCCTCTCCTGATGTAAGGGGAAACGGGAGAAAAAGAAAAAAGGTTCTTCGCTGCGCGCTGAATGACAGACAGCCTTGATATAAGCCGAATTTCAACATTTACTTACTAATTTTTACTACTTATGAATATGCTGACTCTCCTCTCCATCAACTGGAATCCCAACCCGGAACTGTTCAACCTTTTCGGCAGCCTTCCAATCCGATATTACGGCCTGTTATGGGTTGTCGGTATCGCTCTTGCCTACGTAATAGTACACCGCCAATACCGCGACCGGAAAATCGACGAAAAGACATTCGAGCCGCTGTTCTTCTACTGCTTCTTCGGCATCCTGATAGGAGCGAGATTAGGACACTGCCTGTTCTATCAGCCGGATTATTACCTGAACCATTTCTGGGAAATGATACTCCCCGTGAAGTTCCTTCCGGACGGCGGCTGGAAATGGACGGGATACGAAGGACTTGCCAGTCACGGCGGTACGCTGGGACTGATTATCGCCCTCTGGATGTACTGCCGCAAAACAAAGATGCACTATATGGACGTGCTGGACATGATAGCCGTGGCCACGCCTATCACCGCCTGCTTCATCCGCCTTGCCAACCTGATGAACTCCGAGATTATCGGCCAGCCGACCGATGTACCCTGGGCGTTCGTCTTTGAGCGGGTAGACATGCTGCCCCGCCATCCGGCGCAGCTCTACGAGGCAATCGCTTATTTCATCTTCTTCCTGGGCATGGTCTACCTATACAAGCGCGGGCAGCAGAAGCGGGAGAAAGCTTCCCTACCCTATCACCGCGGCTTCTTCTTCGGCCTTTGCCTGACAGAAATATTCGTATTCCGCTTCTTCATCGAGTTCCTGAAAGAAGACCAGGTGGATTTTGAAAGGACAATGGCGCTGAATATGGGACAATGGCTCAGTATTCCGTTCATACTTATCGGAGTTTACTTCATGTTCTTCTACGGCAAGAAAACGGCAGGAAAATAACATCCCCGCAACACTAAAAAAGTTTCAAGGCATGAAACCGACAGTTCCACCTGAGGAAACTGAAAGTTCCATGCCTTGAAACTTCTTGTTCCACCGGGCGAAACACTTTGTTCCCCACAGGGGAACACTTCGTTCCATCCTTTGAAACAGAATCTATATCGCAGGCTACTTTCCTTTGACTATCCGTTTAATGTCATTCAGCTTATTCAACGCTTCGAGCGGTGTCAGGTTATTGACATCGAGATTCAGTATTTCGTCGCGTATCTGGCATAATATCGGGTCGTCAAGCTGGAAGAAGCTGAGCTGCATACCGCCACGCGTCTCTCCCACCTCGGCCATCGGCTTGCCCGATATACCTTGCTGACGATTATCCGTCTCAAGCTGCTTCAAGATATCATCGGCGCGTTTCACAATACTTTTGGGCATACCGGCCATTTTGGCTACATGGATACCGAAGGAGTGCTCACTGCCGCCGCGTTCCAATTTGCGCAGGAAAATGACCTTATTGTCGACTTCCTTCACCGACACGTTATAGTTCTTGATACGCTTGAAGGACTTTTCCATCTCATTCAGTTCATGGTAGTGCGTGGCAAAGAGCGTGCGCGCCTTGGCGCGCGGATGTTCGTGGATATACTCCACAATGGCCCACGCAATGGAAATACCGTCGTAAGTAGAAGTACCGCGCCCCAATTCGTCGAAGAGCACCAGACTGCGGGAAGAAAGGTTGTTCAATATGTCCGCTGCCTCGTTCATCTCCACCATAAACGTAGACTCGCCTACGGAGATGTTGTCACTGGCTCCCACACGGGTAAATATCTTGTCCACCAAACCGATATGCGCGCTTTCGGCCGGAACGAAGCTGCCGATTTGCGCCATAAGCGTAATCAAAGCGGTCTGACGGAGCAACGCCGACTTACCCGCCATATTGGGACCGGTGATGATGATTATCTGCTGCGTACTGCTGTCCAGCATTACATCGTTCGCTATGTACTTCTCGCCTATCGGAAGCTGCTTCTCGATGACCGGATGACGTCCCTGGCGTATTTCCAGCACCTCGTCGTCGGAGATTACGGGACGGATATAATTGTTTTCGCGGGCCGCGGTGGCAAAGGAAAGCAGACAGTCCAGACGCGCTATCTGGTTCGCGTCAATCTGAATGGCGGAAATGAACTCGTTCAGCGATTGTACCAGCTCTGTGTAAAGCTGTGTTTCCAGTACCAGTATTTTGTCTTCGGCGCCGAGTATCTTCTCTTCGTACTCTTTCAATTCCTGCGTAATGTAGCGTTCGGCATTGACCAGCGTCTGCTTGCGAATCCATTCTTGCGGCACTTTATCTTTGTGCACGTTGCGCACTTCGATATAGTAACCGAACACATTGTTATAACCTATCTTCAAGCTGGGAATCCCCGTCTGTTCGCTCTCCCGCTGCTGTACCTTCAAAAGATAGTCCTTACCGGAATAAGCTATCTGACGCAACTCGTCCAGCTCGGCATTCACGCCGGATTTTATCACGCCGCCTTTATTGATGAGCAACGGGGGATCGTTGTTGATTTCCTTATCGATGCGGTCACGAATGGCGCGGCAGATGTCCAGTTGCCCGCCAATGTGGTTCAGACTGGCGTTATCGGCATCCATACAGGCTTCCTTAATGGGCTCGATTGCCTGCAAGGCTACTTTCAAGGCAACCACCTCACGAGGAGAGACACGCCCCACGGCTACTTTGGAGATGATACGTTCCAGGTCACCTATCAAATGCAACTGCTCTTCAATCAGTTCCTTGAAGTCGGGTTGGCGGAAGAAATACTCCACTACATTCAATCGCTCATTAATGGGCTGCACATCTTTCAGGGGGAACACCATCCAGCGCTTCAACAGACGGGCTCCCATCGGACTGATAGTTTTGTCTATCACGTTCAACAGGCTGCTGCCGCCGTCGTTCATACTGCCCATCAGCTCCAGGCTGCGCACCGTAAACTTATCCAGGCGGACGTATTTGTCTTCTTCTATGCGTGCCAGCGAAGTGATATGCCCTATCTGCGTATGCTGCGTCAGAATGAGGTACTGCAAGACAGCCCCCGAAGCAATGATACCGTTCTTGAGGTGTTCCACGCCGAATCCTTTCAAATTCTTTACTTCAAAGTGTTTCAGCAGCTTCTCGCGGGCGGTGGTTTCCGTAAATACCCAGTCTTCCAGCTCGAATGTAAAGAACTTGCTGCCGAAGTTACCCTCAAACATTCCCCGACGGCCACGTTCAAAAAGCACTTCTTTCGGAGCAAAGTTATTCAACAGCTTGTCCACATAGTCGAAAGGCCCTTCGGCGGTCAGGAACTCACCCGTAGAGATGTCCAGAAATGCCACGCCGCAAGCGCCTTTACCGAAGTGAACGGCGGCAAGGAAGTTGTTTTCCCGGTAATTCAGTACGTTGTCGTTAATGGACACGCCCGGTGTTACCAACTCGGTGATACCGCGTTTCACCAGTTTCTTGGTGAGCTTCGGGTCTTCCAGCTGGTCGCAAATGGCTACGCGCTTGCCTGCACGTATCAGCTTGGGCAGATACGTATCGAGCGCATGATGAGGAAAACCGGCCATTTCAATCGTTTTCCCTTTGCCATTGGCACGCTTTGTCAGGGTAATGCCTAAAATTTCAGAAGCTACAATAGCATCGGTGGAATAAGTCTCATAGAAGTCGCCACAACGAAACAGCATGACGGCATCGGGATGTTTCGCCTTCAAGTCAAGGAACTGTTTCATCATCGGGGTAAGGACAATATCTTCGTTCACAGCGGTATCTGTTTAGAGTTTTAATGTAATTTGATTAAGCAGGACAAAGATAATCCTTTTTTAGAAAATACGTATGTAGAGGGTTTAAATCCTTAGTAAGCCTTAACAAAGTGGGTATTTTTGCTAAAACATGTTATAAAACACACTTTTTTATTTGTTTTATTTGGAGATTTCCCAAAAGTCCGTACCTTTGCAATGTGTTTTTCATAGTATTAGATTTAAGGTTAACAAAGGTTGGAGTACAGCGGTACTCCTTTTTTTATGCCTGTATGTCTCATTTCATACTTGCCAGCATCAAAGTAGCGTCATTGTGATTCAGTTCGTAAACGCTGGTTTCAATATTATCATTGTAAGCATTGTCCTTGGAGTTCCAACGGGCATAGCTCAAAGAAACCTCATCACCCGTATATTCGATATCCAGCTTGAAGTAAGGAACCCATGCTTCTTTTACACTGTCCCATTTGGAAGCTTCTTTGCTGATTACACGATTCTCATTGTCATAGCCATAAGTATAACGCAGGTGACGGAATAAATAACCATCCTCATTACGGAAGATTGTCCGGGCTGTTACCAGTTCGCCGCTCATTTCCTCGTTCTTTACGTAATCCGTAGGATTCATTGCATTCGCAGAGAAGTTTAATACGCTTGCCATTACTACCGCTACCATTACCACTGCCTTAAGAATTACATTTGTCTTCATAATCGTTATGTTTTTATTGTTATTATTAGTTTGAGTTATTCAGGCTTTCTTTGCCGAGCGCCTTCGGCTATATATAGTCAATTGCTGTGCCAAACTTATAAACAGCTGAAAATCAACGATTATCTAAAACAAAGCTGTGTTCATTTCCGAACAACTGTCCGCGCAAAAGCGAACATTATAAAAAATGCAACTGCCGAAAAATATCTTTCGACAATAGCGTATTCAAAAACAGATTTGAAGTTATCTATTCTTTCGAATAGATAACTTCAACTTTAACTCCTGTGGAGCATTTTATGGCAGGAACCTCGACCGTAGTACATCTTTTATCTTTGTCATAAACATACGATACAGCAGTATTACCGTTCACCTTTACGGATACGGGTGCGGCAGTATCAAATATCCGCAACGTATATGAACGTACAGACACGCCACCCTTATAATTACCCCGACGTGCAGAAATAATATACTTACCTCTATTTCCATCAGCTATTTGTTTCAGAGCTGTTGTAGAGTACATAGTGGCATAATCACTATTATTTCCACTGTCTTCATATAAAGAACTCTCACCATCAGAACCGGCTACAATATTCAGGATTAGATTATCCGGACGTTCGGTAACATTCATTACAGTAGGAGGGTTGTAGGGTATGATAGCCCCTTGTCTGAAAAAATAGGGTATTTGCTCGTGTGTGAAATTCATAACCTTTTTACACGGTCCCTCAATAAGTTCATTGGTAGATACACTCCACCATTTTCCTTCAGGAAACCAGATTTCCTTGGCACTGATACCATCAACAGCAGCTTCAGTGATAGGAACTACAAGGATATCATCACCGAAAAAATACTCGTTCTCATAAACATAAGCTTCCTCACTCTCCGGATATTCATAATACAGAGGACGACAAACAGATATACCGGTATCATAAGCTTTACGGGCCATAGTGTAGAGATAGGGAAAAAGCGAGTAGCGAAGCCGTACCGCCTCAAGCATCGTCGGAAAATTATCAAATTTCCAAATTCGACGTTCTATGCGTGCATCGTTTGTCGCATGTGTACGGAAAATCGGTGTAAACACTCCGAATTGTATCCAACGAAGTACAAGTTCCGGATCATTTACAATACTCTCATCTGTGAATGCATGTCCGCCAAGATCGTGCCCCCAATAGCCATACCCTACATTCGAAGCTGTAGCCGTAAAATAAGGTTGGAAGCCAAGAGTCTGAAAGTTTATAAGAGCATCGCCCGAAAAACCAATCTGATAACGATGGCTGCCCAAGCCTCCCCAACGGTGGAAAATTACAGGTCTGCGGTCTGTACGTTTTCTCACCATATCGTTAAAGAATATATGATTGCACCAGAATGTTTCACTCAATCCGTAAGTATCATTGCTTGTAAGATGTTGCTGCCAGTCAATCCACCAGAAGTCAACTCCCTCACTTTCGTGATTACGGATGATATTTTTAAAGAATGATTTTGTAAAATCCGTATAGTCAATGCTCCAAGAGATATTATCTTTTTTGTCGTTAAGATACTTACCATTAAGTTCCGAGTTCATTGCCGCGAAATAGACAGGCGATTCATTCTTGTTTATACCGTCGGCAGGATGAAGATTAAGGGCAATCTTAAAATTATTATCATGAATATCCCGGAGCAAGCCCTTAGGATTCGGAATCAGATTGGTATTCCACGACCATCCTGTCCAACCACCTTTATCTCCGGATTGTCCATTTCCTACGTTCCAGTGCCAATCCATATCCAGAATCATTACATCGGCAGGAATCTTATTATCCTTGATTTCAGACATAATCCGGCGGTAGTCATCTGCCGAATAAGCAGAGTATTTGCTATACCAATATCCGAATACATAATCGGGCGGCAATGGTATCTTACCCGCAATTTTAGTGTAGTCGGAAATAGCTTTCTTATAATCATTACCATAACCCAGATAATAGATGTCAAGAGCATCCGTATCGGAGCGTTCCGCCCACCAGTCAAACTCCATATCCGCATTGGGCCGGAGAGCATAAGAACGCCCACCGTCAGAGCGTATGGCAGCCCATGAATCGTCTATGACAGCCCATCCGGAACGTGATATCAATCCGTTCTCCATTTCGGCACGCTTATTATCTCCATTACTTCCGTCAAGAGTGCGGCAGGTACCTTTAAGATTCAACGAATCTGATTTACCGGGATACCACACAGACTCACATCCATTGTTATCGATAGTTATGGTCAGATTTTCAGGAGAGGCAGGAGTTGTCACCGGATTTGTACTTTTGCGATATTTCAACCTTACCTTATCGGTAACTATATACAAATACGTATTGTCTTCTCTCTTCCTGAAACGTGGCACTTTCAGCCTACGATTAGTTACGGTAAACGTAGCTTGGTCCTCAAATATATCTTTAGCACTGTATTCAATACGAATCATTTCCGGTGTAAGAACAGTGAAGCGCGCTTTTCCGCAAATCACCACCGCTTCAGGATTGGCAACCGGATTATTATCGGACGCTGAAGTCTTTGCGGTTGCCAGCATTAGTAGGGCAACCAAACAAATAATTGTTTTCCCCTTTTTAAAATTCAAAAGAAACCCTTGTTGCAAGGGTTTCTTTTGAGAAGAAGATTTCTTAAATCCATTCATTGGGCATTCAATGTTTCAATTAAAATATTATTTCAGATTCTTCACTCCTTTCATTGCAGCCTTATCCGTAACTTCCATGATACTGATAGCATAACCGCCACCCGGCGCTGCTTTCATTTTCAATACAGATTTGGCCGACACAATTCCTTTCCGAATGGTATAAGCTTGAGGATTAGTTCGATAATGGGCATCCTTACTGTCTTCATAGACAGTGGCAATATACTTCTTATCCTTATCAAGGAAGTCCAACTTCAATGCTGAAATATGACCGTCCTCGTTACTGGTGCAGCCTACAAACCAATTATCCGTTCCCTTAGCCTTACGGGCAACCACAATATAACGTCCCGGTTCGGCTTCAAGATAACGGCTTTCATCCCAATCTACCGCTACATCCTTGATGAACTGAAAAGCATCCATAAAACGTTCGTAATTCTCCGGAAGGTCGGCAGCCATTTGCAAAGGGCTATACATAGTGACATACAATGCCAGTTGACGCGCAAGAGTGGAGTTTACATGAGAATGACTGTTGGGATTCAATTTATTCATATCCATTTCGAAAATACCAGGGGTATAATCCATCGGGCCGCCTTGCAGACGAGTAAACGGAAGCACAGTGGTATGAAAAGGTTTGTTACCGGCAAAAGCCTCGTATTCCGTACCTCTGGCAGACTCATTACCAATCAGGTTTGGATACGTGCGGCAAAGTCCCGTAGGACGTACTGCCTCATGGGCATTAACCATGATACGATGCTTCGCAGCTTCAGTCACAGCATACAGATAATGATTATTAAGCCACTGTCCGTAATGATGTTCTCCGCGGGGAATCATATTCCCCACATAACCACTCTTGACCGAGTTATATCCATATTTATTCATCAGCTGATAAGCCGCTTCCATATGCCGTTCGTAGTTACGTACAGAGGATGATGTTTCGTGGTGCATCATCAGTTTCACCCCTTTTGAATGAGCATATTCATTCAGCATTTTAATATCAAAATCGGGATAAGGAGTTTGGAAGTCGAAAACATAATCTTTAGAATTGCCAAACCAATCTTCCCAACCAATATTCCAGCCTTCCACCAATACTTGGTCGAAGCCATGTTCAGCGGCAAAATCAATATATTTCTTTACATTAGCATTGTTAGCCGGATGAACCCCGTTGGGTTTCACCCCGGTATAATCCGTTTCATCGAGTTTCACCGAAGGAATATCCCAAGTATACGCCCATGGCTTTCCACCGGCAATCATTTCCCACCACACACCGATGTACTTCACCGGCTTAATCCAAGAAGTATCTTCATATTTACAAGGCTCATTCAGGTTAAGAATAAGATTCGATGCCAATATCTTCCGTGCGTCGTCACTCACCATCACCGTACGCCAAGGAGTATGGCAAGGACTCTGCATATATGCTTTGTTTCCTACCGCATCCGGAGTCAGCCATGATTCGAATATTAAATTCTTATCATCCAGATTAAGATGCATGCATGAATAATCAACCAACGCAGCCTCGTGCAAATTGATATAAAGTCCTTCGGCCGTTTTTATCTGAAGGGAAGTCTGCACACCGGTAGGCGAGAAAACAGTCTGCGAAGCATTACCGCTGACAGCGCCTTGCAGCAACCCGCGGATTTCGGAAAGTTTAGACTCCGTATAATCATATTCTTGTGTATCATAATCTCCCGGAATCCACCATGCAGTATGGTCACCACTCATGGCAAACTGCGAATGTTCCTCCCTGACAACGAAATAGACTAAATTCCTCTGCTGAGGGAATTCGTAACGAAAGCCTATCCCATCGTCGTACACGCGGAAACGAAGATTCATAAAACGGCCGGTCGATGTTTGCTTCAGTTCCACCAGCAGTTCGTTATAATGATTACGTATATCCTTATTCTCTCCCCACACCGGTTGCCAAGTTTCATCGAACGAAGATGTAGAGGTATTTACTACTTCAAATCCCTCCTGCAAGCTTTCCTGCCCGTTCAGTTCAAGGCCCAAGGTACTGGGATTGATAACCTGAGATTTCTTGTATTGTAAAGAATAAGAGGGTTTGCCTTTTTCTTGCAGTTCAAAAGAAAGATGGACATTATTGTCCGGAGAAACCTGTTGGTAAACCTTGGTAGCATTCTGCGCTTGCACCGTCAGTGCCATAAACAACGCACAAGTTACCAATACTATCATTTGAAAAGTTTGTTTCATATTCAAAAGTACCTGTTTAAGTAAATAATAAATTAATCTGTATGAGTGTTGCATCTGTATCTCTAAGTAGCGGTTATACGGCTTATGGCTATTACTTTATCATACCTGCTCGCCTTTTTTAATGTGCTATTATAAGCCTTTCAATAATATATCAAAATATCCTCATTCATAAATATATTGTCTATATTAACGGAATAATTTATGGATGAGGATATAAACTTTTTATAAAATCCTGAAAACTACTATTTCACCCTAACCAATTCAGTTATTGCTGATTTTCTGACTTCACTGCGGTTAATGTCATATTATTCGAATCGGAAACATCCAGAGTAAGTTGATAAGTACCGGTTTGTTCTGTCGTTACTTGCCATTGGACATCCTTACTGCTTCTATTTTGTTTGATAACTTTCATCGTTGTACCCGGAGTAAATGAAGCCCTCTTGTTATTTTCCTCGACTGGCATATAACAATCCATGTCCCACCCAGCCGATGACCATAAAGGCATATTGAATGAGCACTCTTTACTAAAAGTAACAGTCAACTCGTATTTACCATTCCCTACCTTAGCAAAAGACGGAGCCGTGTCTTGGGTATAGTCTCCATCCAATCCAAGAATGAAAATCTTCTTTTCAATAGAAATCTTATTATTGTCCATATCAAGCTTCACCATATATGTTCCGCTTTCCGCAACAGTCCATTTATTATCAGGTCCATTTTCCACATATACAACTTCATATATGTCACTTTCTGTTCCCTCTTCCAATGTCACTACATCTGTTTCCTTTTTCTCGCTACTTGACATTATTTGTACTTTACCATGATCGTAAGTTTCATCAAAAGTAAATTTAAATGCCTCATTCTCCTTTATTATACCTGTCCAAACATATATGTTATTGGATTTCTTATCCATTTTTGAATAGGTATTCCAACCACCACCAATAGCACCTGTTATATATATGGTAGTTTCAGGTTTTACTTCTATTTCAGGTCCACCATCTTCAATATCCCAATTTGTAATACCTGCACCTTGTATCTTTACGCTACCCTCCGTTGTAAATGTAACAGTATAAATATACTTCTTACCTGCTTCAAACACTGTCTGCGCATTGATAGTTGCTTTATAATCCTTTCCATTCAAAGTAAAAGTCAAAGTACGTTCCTGTGCACTGTTCCCCTCCATATTCGGCAGTACAATAGCTTCAACAAACCTATTCTTGCCTTCATCAAGATTCCAATACTTCAAAGTAACTTCTTTCAGTTCATCACCTTCTTGAACCGAAAGCTCATCACCTAACACATCATACCGGATATTTGTATACTGATTATTTATCTTTGCGCTTATATTGTCCGTATTGATATTATCATCAGAAGTTATTTTAAAAAACAGTTTCGTTAATTTATGCCCGAACTGAAGTTCAACTATTGGATTATCTGCACTCGCACCGGTAGCATTAGCCGCCATTAGGTCAATCTTAGGTTGTTCATCCTGATTAGCTAAATCCAGTAACAATTTACCATCGGTCACCTCTCCTTGTGGATAATAAGCCATAACATTCACAGCAGTACCATCTTCCGGAAAACAAGCGGTATTGTTTTCATCAGCAGGAATAAATGTACCATCTTGTCCGCCTGTTACCGCTGTATAACGATAATTACTTACATCACCTACTATGCTATTTTCTGCACTTACCATATACACACCGATGGCGTCCTTCTCATCCCAATGGTCATCTGCCGCACGTGTCATCAGCATATTGATATCACCATTTATTTGCAGTGGTACCCGTCTGCTATCCATTACCTGTTCGTCTATTTCATTGTTGCAACCTGCCATCATCAAAGCAGCCAGCATAACAAAACATGTGTTCTTTTTCATTGCTTAAGTCTTTAAAGTTCTTAATTATTTTAACCAATCTAAATCTCCTTTTTCTTCCACAATCCAATTTATGACATTACCGTTGAACCCACCTCTTCCTTCTATATCCAACGGCGTATTACCGCCTTCGTCAAGTTTAGACAATACTTCAGTAAGGTCGGTAGTTATTGTCTCAGTTGTTTCATCTTCTTTAGTTATCTCCACCGTCATTATCTGCCGCTGGGCTTTTTCTTGAGATACCCCCAATAGACGCACAGTGCCTTTGAGCCGCATACTTGCCTCACCTTCTGCTACCGGTGACGCAGTAAAACTGACAGAAGCTTTAGCCACACTCAGCAGTTCACCGGTAGTCAGGTCTATACTCGAAACTACATTATCCAGCATACCTGTCACCGATTTAATACTCTCCACATCGGTATCCATTGTTATATTAACTTGACGTGTACGCTGTTGCATCTTTACAGTCAGCCGCAATGTATCTCCTGTCAAAGCAAGTAGTTCATCCTGTACTAAATCCTCCGAAACAGAAAACAAATCATCGGGATTACCTGTAACGACAGAACTTCCCTCACTCCTTGTAGCTACCGCATTCAGGGTAGCTATATTACCGTTAACACTAACTCCTTGCGGTTCATTATACGCCACCATGCCATAATCACTTGTGGAGAGCAATAAAAAACTATTTACATTACCGGTTACTTCCTGTGTCTCATCGCCTATACGCACCATATATTTCGCCGGTGCTGCCGAAGAACATTCCGACCAATCTGCCGTAAGTTTTACCACAGTCCGCGCTTTCTTCATCGGTGCCGGTAATTCGTCTTCGGCACAACTGCCCATCACGCATAGTCCTGCCAAGAGAAGTAAAGCATTGAATTTACATAATCCTATTCGTCTCATTTTTCAATAAATATTAGTTGGTAAACTTTTCATTTTCCTTAACTCTGCTTTATCTTGCACTTCTATCAAACTGATGGCATAGCCTCCACCCGAAGCCGCCCTAAGTTTCAGTTTGGTTTTGGAAGTAGCAATCCCTTTGCGAATAACATAAGCCTGCGGATTTTTCTTCCAATCGGCATCTTTTGCATCGGCATAAACAGTAGCGATATACTTCTTACCGGGAATCAAAAAATCAAGTTTAAGATTGGATACATGCCCATTCTCATCGGCCGTACAGCCTACAAACCAATTATTTGTACCTTTGGCACGTCGTGCTACAGTGATATAATCACCCGGTTCGGCTTCCAAATACCTGCTTTCATCCCAATCTACCGCCACATCCTTGATAAACTGGAATGCATCTATAAAACGTTCGTAATTCTCAGGCAAATCCGCAGCCATTTGAAGCGGACTATACATAGTACAATACAAAGCCAATTGACGGGCCAATGTAGTACGTGCCTGCTGATCCTTTTTATAACCGTTCTCGTAATAACTCAAATCTCCCTGAAAGATACCCGGAGTATAATCCATCGGTCCGCCCATTAAACGGGTAAAAGGTAAAATAGTAGTGTGATCCACCGGATTACCGCCCATTGATTCAAATTCGGTTCCACGGGCAGATTCCTGCGCCAACCAGTTTGGATAAGTACGGCACAACCCCGTAGGACGTACAGCTTCGTGACTGTTTACCATAATATTAAAATCCGCTGCGCGCTTTGCCACATGGATATAATGATTATTCATCCATTGCGAAGCATGATATTCGCAACGCGGAATTATAGGGCCTACATAACCCGTTTTTACTGCATTATAACCATGATTCACCATAAATTTGAAAGCATCATCCAATTGTCGTTCATAATCAGCGGCATTGGCAGACGTTTCATGATGCATCATTACACGCACCCCCTTTTCATGGGCATACCGCTGCAATTCATCTACATCGAAATCCGGATAGGGAGAAGTAAAACTAAACTGGCGATTTTTAGTATAAGCCGTCCAGTCTTCCCAACCTTCGTTCCATCCCTCCACCAATACGGCGGCAAAACCATGTTTGGCAGCAAAGTCAATATATCTTTTTACATTATCGGTATTGGCCGCATGACGCCCATTAGGAGTCAGTTTGCTATAATCGGTCACTCCCGGTTTTGCACGATTATAACTGCTGTATGCCCAATCTTTCCCTGTCCCGATAAACATCTCCCACCATACACCGATATATTTCATCGGCTTAATCCAAGATGTATCTGCATATCCGCAAGGCTCATTCAGATTCAGAATCAGCTTACTGGCAAGGATATTCCTTGCGTCATCACTTACTACCACTGTGCGCCAAGGTGAGAAGCAAGGGGTTTGCAAGAAACCTTTATCACCGTTTTTATCCGGTACCAAGCAGGCAGTCAAACAAAAAGACTTATCATTTACATTCAATTCCATAGCTGCGTAATCCACCAAAGCAGCTTCATGGATATTAATGTACAATCCGTTACTCCCTTTCAGCATCAGAGGCGTCTGTACTATCAAATCACCCGCCGATTTCGCTTCATACGACTTCATGGCCACGGATTGTTTAGGCATCTCTTCACGTATCTGAGAAAGAGGAGCTGTGGTGTAGGTAAACTCATTGGTGTCATAATCACCCGGCATACAAAAAGCCGTATAATCATGCGCCAAATTGAACTGAGTCAGTTCCTCATTGATAACGAACTTATTCAAAGTAGGTTGTTCGGGAAACTCATAACGAAATCCCAAACCATCATTAAAGAGACGAAAACGTATATTCAACGTGCGCCCGCTGAAACCTTGTTCCAAGGTAAGCAACATTTCGTTATAATGGTTACGGATAAGCGATTGCTCACCCCATACCGGTTTCCACGATTCGTCCAATGAATCCGTCTGTACCGATTTCACACTGAAATCGTTCATTAATCCGCGTTCATATTTAATATCCAATCCGAGACGACTCGGTGCAAGCACAGCTTTACCTTTGTAAGAAAGTTCGTAATAGGGAATTCCCCTTTCTACTACTGTCTTCAGTAATAAATTACCGTCCGGTGAGGAAAGATTCTGCGCTTTCCCCACTGCTGCCAGAAGTAGAAATAACACTATATTAATTGTATTTTTCATATTTCTCTATCTATTCATAAGTGAGACAATCAGAGTTTGGTCAACCTCACAATCTTGCAGGCATGCGCCTCAAGTTCCACATTCAAGTTATCAGCTTCTCCTTCATCTGCATGTTTCCACAAGTCACGCACTTTCATCTTACCCTCAATACCTAAATCGGAGAATTTCACCGAACGAAACTGCTTGGAATCTTCGCGATTGAACAGGCCTATCACCCAGTCACCGTTTGTCATCTGTCCATACCATATCTGACTGTTCGTACTATTTAAAACATCGGATAAAGGTTTACCGGCAAAACCATCCTTATTCAAAGCCAGCATTTCTTCGTTCTGGCAAAACTTCAAATCTGAATTGGCAAAACTATCTCCCGGCACATCGGCAATCGCTACCGGACCGCCCGCCATGAGTTGCAGAGAAATGACACTTTCCTTTTCCGCATCGGAACCGAATGTATTCAAGCGGATAAAGTCACCGTCCATAATCATTTTACCACGTCCGGAGTATTTAGACCAGTGCGTAAAGCCATCGAACATATTGCCACAACTGGGCCAATCTTCAAATACTTTGCCGCGATCGGAATTAGACACATGATGCCAGCCACCGCTCCACGTATCACCAACGATACGCGCCATATTACCATACTCACGCTCCAGAGCCGCGTCCTCATGCATATTGGGCATTACCAACGAAGTAAATACACCGTATTTCTTTGCAGCCTTACAAATATATTGCAGAGCAAGCTTATAATTCTCTCGTCCGTACCCTTTACCTTTTATGGCATTCATACCGCGGTCGTACCCGTTTTCATAATAACAAAGAAAGTCCATACGGATAAAGTCCACACCAAGATTCTTATAATATTTAAAGAAGCCGTCGATGTACTCCTCAGCGCCTTTATGACTTGCTACTACCCACCAGAAGCCATCGTCGGCATCAGGATAAAGTACATTATCTTCACCTTGCTTATAACGCAAATCCTTGAAAGTAATATTATCAGTACCCTCTATAATGGTTTCTTCCGGACCATGTATCCACAAAGGATTGTCATAGACACCCAATTTCAGTCCCTTAGCCTTGCACATTTCCGAAAGTTTCTTCAGTTTTACCGATCCGTATTTCGTCATATATCCCATAGGATCGGGCTCGGAAGTACCATCCATCGCCATAAAACCATCCGTACAAATCATATTGTAACCATAAGGAAGCAGATTTTCCGCCACATAGTCGATTATATTCTGCCAGGAACCTTCAGACATATCAATAGCCTGTCCTTGCCCACCGGCATTGACCAATTCTTCATTTCTGCGCTCCAATTTCCAACAGTATTCATAGACACTCCAATAGAGAGGGGCGTTATAAGTATGTATTCCTTCCGTATCAGCGTCATCACCGGGAGTTATCACGGGATCATCGGGAATCATATCCGGTGTCCAGCCTGTACCCTTATCCTCGCATCCTCCGAAAAAGAATGTCAATGCCATCAAAAACAGTTTCATATTCAAATTCTTTATCATATCATTATTTTTACCTGAATTTCTCAAACAAGACAATACTTGTTTTATTATACTTTCATTATCACTCAGATTTTGTCAGCCGTACAATCTTGCAAGAACGCCCGGGAATCTTATAACTCAAAGAAGTTTCAGCTTCCCCCTCATCCTGATGTTTCCACAAATCACGCACTTTTACCTTGCCCTCAATGCCTATTTCAGAAAAATCGAGTGTACGGTCGTATTCATTATCTTCTTTATTGAAAAAACCTACGATATAGTCTCCGTCGGACATCTGTCCGTACCATATTTGATTTTTTGCATTCCACAAATCATCCGACAAAGGTTTTCCTACAAATCCGTCTTTGTTCAAAGCCAGCAATTCTTCATTCTGATAAAACTTTAAATCACCGCTGACAATCGTATTATACTGATCGGCTACGGCAATCGGACCACCCGCCATCAGTTGCAAAGAAATCACGCTCTGTTTTTCACCTTCCGTATCAAATGTATTCAAACGGGTAAAATCAGCATCCAGCACTACCTTTCCCCTTCCCGCAATGTGCGACCAACTGATAAGGCCGGTAAACATATTAGAGGTAGACGGCCATCCATTGGGATTGAACCATGTAGGGCCATTGCTTGCAAAGTGTTGCCACCCGCCTTTCATTGTATCGGCATCTACCCGAATCATATTACCATATTTCTTCTCCAACTCCGCATCATTTTTCAGATTGGGCATCACAAGCGAAGTGAATACCTGATACTTTGTGGCGGCCTCGGAAATATACTTCAGCGCGAGTTCGTATTCTTCACGTCCATATCCTCTACCGGGCATTCCGCCGGCACCATCTGCCGTTTCAAACAGACAGAGGAAGTCCATACGGATAAACTCTACTCCTATTTTCTTATAATATTTAAAGAAGCCATCAATAAACTCCTTAGCACCTTTATGGCTGGGAACTATCCAAGTAAAGACATCCCCTTTATCCGGATAAAGAACATCATCTTTGGCGGAATTGTACACTAAACTCCCCACTGTAATACCTTCCGTACCTTTTACTACCGTTTCATACGAACAGTGTACCCATAACGGATTATCATAAACACCCAGTTTCAAACCTTTGGCCTTACATTTAGCTACTAAATCCGTCAGTTTTATACCGGCATAATGGGTCATATACCCACCCGGATCAATACTGGGATCGTTTGTCATTGACATAAAGCCGTCCGTACAAATCATACCGTAACCATAAGGCAGAAGATTCTCCGATACCCAATCAATATTCGCATCCCAAGTCACTTCAGGCATATTTGTATTACTACCGGCCTGTTCGGCTACCCAGGCATACTCATATACACTCCAATATAAAGGAGCGTTCAAACTGATAGGTGCATATACCTGTTCATCGTCATCATCATCATCAGACGGCAAATTCTCGTCAGGAATCATATCAGGCGTCCATCCGGTTCCTTCATCTTGGCATCCCCCAAAAAGGGATGCCACAATCAATAAAAATTGTATAATAAATATTTTTATCATAATTACCTGGTATTACGGTAGTTTTTCAAATTTAACTGTCATATCTATCACATTCAGAGATATCTTATATTTCCCGGATTCATCCACTCTCCATTTATAGTCGTTCTCATCTGTATTATCAGGATAATTTTTACGTACCATTTTCAGGGCATTGGTAACTGAAGTACCATTTACCTCAGGCATCAAATAATCACACTGAAAACCTTCAGTATTACTCAGGGGAAATTTTATTTCTCCTGAGTCGAGATGTCCTTCCCATACAAACGTACCTTCCTTTTCATCCGGATTATACAGGAAAGCTATTTTAAATGGTGTATTCCATTTGGTTACAGTAGCGTCACCCGTCATCCAAACAGCTTTAATAGGAAGATTATCAGGTATTTCTATTTTCGGTTTCTTTTCAAATGTTATTTCCATCAGATAAGTATCCAAAATTATTTTATAACTGCCTGCCTGAGATTCCGTAATTTTCCATTGATAATCATGAGTTTCTACTTTTTCTTTCTCTACATACTCCATAGTATTATCACCGCCAGGCTCTGTATCATGCGTCTTCGGCATCAAATAAGGTATATTCCAATCCTCACGTAATTCCAACGGAAACTTTAAATGTCCTCCATATAAATCCCCTTCATAAACAAACTGTATATTATTAATTTTCGTCAATCCAACCGCATTCATAATAGTCCAACCTGCCGGAGTAGCATCACCTATCGCCCAAACTTTTTCATATTTATTTTCCGGATATTCACTTGCAATAGTTAATTTCTCCACATCGACAGTAATGAAATAATACCCTTCCGTATCTATGTGGAACAATGTTTCCGTACCATCATCCGTTTCATTATAAACCAATGTATTGTTATCGGAGCCTCTTGTATAAGAAGGTGTCAGACTTGTCCGGCTCTTTATGAACTTAAAGTCACCTTGCTTCAAATGTCCGCCCCATTCATATTTTTGTTCGGAAAGCACCTCATTCATTTTAAGCGATTTAGTTGCATCCATCCCTTCAACGGCGCTACCTACAATGAAAAGATCTCTTGCCGCAATATAATAACCTGTCACCGAAAACTGCACCTTGGATATTTCCGGTTTCATATATACACTGCCTCCTGAAACTTCAGCTATGATTTCTGCCTCTAACATGGCGGTTTCTCCCGCTGTTACCTTCCACCCGCTCAATAAAGCGTTCATTTCCTTGTGCGTATAACTGATACTTTGTACACCTTCCGGAATTTCTACTTTTGCGATGGAAGTCTCAAAGTTATTATCGGCCATATCCATCTTAAAATAATATGTGAGTTTCGTTCCTTCTCCTCGATTGGCAGCACTTCCCCATGTAAAGGATATTGCTTCTTCATTACCCAAATCCTGATTCAATACCACATCACTCGAAGAAACTTTCAGTCCCATCGTGTCTTGTGGGGAATCCAAAGTTATCCGCTCCGTTTCATCTTGACAGCCCATAATTACAAAGGGTAATGTCATTAGAATATTTTTTATCGCATTCTTCATAATAATCAATTGCATTTTTAACCGTTAATTCCAATAAGGGCTTTGAACAAGTTTATCATTCTTATCTATTTCCGACTGATGGATAGGGAACCAATAATAGGCTTTCTTGTATACCCGTTTCAGATAAGGCGTACGTACATAGAAAGAAGAATTATCTTTTCCGCTGAAATTCATTCCGTAGAAATCACCGTTCAATACATTTTCCGCTTCTTTCCAACGGCGAAGATCATCATAACGGATTCCTTCACAGCTCAATTCCACACGACGTTCGGCACGAATCAACTTGCGCATTTCCGCTTGGTCGTTCAAATCAACATGAATAAAATTATCATCCGTAGCACCCGTGGTATACTGACGAATGCCCGCACGTTCACGGATTTTATTCAGATAGACCAAAATGTCTCCATTACCCGGATCGGATTCGTTCAATGCTTCCGCATAATTCAGATAAGCCTCGCCCAAGCGATAGACAATACCCGGACGATACTTATAAGTACCCTGTTTTACATTTAAGTCCGGAGAGATTTTTTTACGTATCAAATAACCGTTTTGTGGAGCATCATGGGTATGCGGATTGTCGGCGCTTCCATTGAAAAAATTAAATACACGCTTTTCCTGTGTGAAATAAGAGTTATTATAGCTCACCGTAATATAGAAACGAGGCTCACGATGACAATACATATTATAAGTATTTTTCTTGCTTATCGCTCCTCCGTTCACTTCCGTATCCCACACTGTATTATCACGAGTTTCATCAGAAACAGAATAACCTGTTTCCACATATTCGGAATTATCATCATTGATAGGCAGACCGTTTTCCATAAAGAATGCATCCACCAACGACTGCGTAACGCCTAAGCCGCCGCTACCGCCACTGGCAGCCGGAGTAGCATGTTTTTCATATTCCCCATATTCCGAACCACCGGGACGTGCAAACAGAATTTCAGTATTTCCTTCGTCATATCTTGTCAGGAAAAGATTTTGATAAGACATAAACGGGTCTATTGTACCATCATCATTCTTCTCCGTATACAATTTATGTCCGGCAGCTTCAGCGGCATCAATCAGTTCTTTACAAGCCTGCGCCGCATACGCCCATTTAGTCTTGTCGGCAGTAGTACTGAAAAGATTCTCGCCGTCCTTATTCTTATGATTTGCATAATCAGGATTTCCATTTACCAACGGACTGGCGGCAAAAAGTAACATACGGGCACGTACTGCAAGACACATGATAGAAGTAGCACGGCCGTATTTACGTGCTTCGGTATATTTGGCAGGAAGAATTTCGGCCACTTCCTTCAACTCTTTATCCACCCAATCCACCACTTCATAATAGGGGCGTTGTCCTTCCATTAAATCCGCCAAATTAAAGTCTGTCGGCGCTATATAGTTCGGTTTGAAAGGAACCGGACCATACGTATTTGACAGCAGATAATAATAATAAGCGATCATAAACCGCATCTCCGCTTTCATATACGTCACTTCAGTAGCACTGATTCCCTGATCGGGCAGCGGATGTACGTTTTCTATAAAAATATTAGCCTCGCGTATCAGCTGGGGCAACCGTGACCAATAGTTACCGTCCCAATCCGTAGAAGGTGTCCATTCGCCCAATAGCATCGGAATTACTTTCCAATCCCATTGCCGCCACCGTTCAGAGGCCGTCATATCATCACTGAGAATATCCCATCCTAATTTCCGCGCGTATCCCCAATAAGGATCCGGAACATGAGAATATACATTGGCAAGCCAACCCTCTGTACGGGTTTTATCTTCGAATACCATAGGGAGTGTCAGTTCCGTATCTGATTCTTTATCCAGATAATCGACGCATGAAGTCAAGAGCTGCATACCCAAAACTCCGGTTATAATATATTTAAATAGTTTCATAATATGATTGTATAGTTGGTTATCATTAAAAATTCAAGTCAAATCCCACCATCAAAGAGCGCATGGACGGATATTTCAAACCGTCGACGGTATCCAGTTCAGGATCCCAAAGTTTGAATTTGGAAAGATAGAACAGATTGTTACCGCTCACAAAGAAGCGGATGCTCTTGGCATGAATTTTACGCGTAACAGACTGAGGAATACTGTAACCCAATTCTATTGATTTCAGTCGCAGGAAACTCATATCTTTCTTCCACCAGGTAGAAGCACGGTTATTATTGGTATTCGTACTCTCTGATAGACGAGGCCAGAACACATCCTGCGAAGGATTCTTTTCTGTCCAGCAATCGGTATAATTATCGTATACATTACCCAATACGCCTTGTCCGCTCCCCGGAATAAAATAATCGGAACCACCGATAACGCGATACGCATCTGCAGAGCCCTGGAAGAAGAAGCTGAAATCCCATTGCTTGTAATTCAGGTTACCACCGAAACCGTATACCATACGCGGATCTTTTGTTCCGCCTATATATCCTTCATCCGCTTCCGTAATGACCCCATCATCATTCATATCGACATATTTGATATCTCCCGGACGTACCTCCGTTCCTAATTCAGGTTTCGGTATACCGGGTTTCAGTTCCCCGTTTATAAAATCATCTTCCGTAAAAAGGCGTTCTGCCTGCAATCCCCACAGGGTATTAATGGAGCGTCCCGTAATGGAACGGTAAGTTCCTTTGACCGATTCCGGCTCGTCTTTCTCCAATATCTCATTTTTAGCATAAGTGACAGTACCTCTCAGGCTCATTGCCCAATCATCATTGAACCGTTTGTTGTAAGTTACCGAAAGATCATATCCCTGATTATTCACTTTACCATAGTTGGCATACGGATTAGACACGAAACCTGCTTGGGTAGGGATGGTAGAACGTTGCATAAAAATACTGGTACGTTTTTCTTTAAAGAAATCCAGTTGTACATCCAACTCGTTCCACAACCCCAATTCAAGACCGATATTCATTTTAAGAGCTTTTTCCCAAGTCAGATCGGAAACCCCTACTTCACCTTCCTGAATACCTGTGTAATAGTTGCTATCGGTATATCCGAAATGATAACCGCTGGAATTACTGTTAATGGTAGTGATATATGCAAAACGACGACCGCCGATATTATCATTACCTACCGAACCGACAGAAGCTCTCAACTTCAATTTTGTAATGTCTTCCTGCAAATTCCTCATGAAGCTTTCTTCTGAAATCAACCAACCGATGGCTACGGAAGGGAAGAAACCGAAGCGCTTGCCTTTTGCAAAGTTCTCCGAACCGTTGTAACCGAAATTAAATTCACTGATATAACGGCGGTCGAAAGTATAAGAAAGACGACCGGCGATACCTTGTGTACGATTAGGTTGTACATCACCCCAGTCATAGCTACGCTGGTTGTATAAGAAAAGCGCATCGAGCGCATGTTTGTCAAAAGTACGGTTATATGTAACGGCAGCTTCCAGATAAGTACTTTGGTTTCCGTAATTGGCGTTACTTGAATGGTCTAAAAACTCACTACCATAACTCAAAATACTGTGCACCAATTCTCCTTCATCATTACGCGACTTGGCCACACTGTAATAATCAGGTTCCTTACCGCGAGTAACAAAATTCTCATTATATGTATCGAATGCAAACGTCACTTTCATTTTCAGCCCCGGAGTAATCATCTTTAAATTCTGTTCCAAAGAAAAAAGAGATTCCAGCTTACTTTTTCCACCGCGGTAATAACCGTTCTGCGTATTCATAGCCCACGGATTTTTACGGGTATTGCTGACACGAGGAATGGTACCGTCCGAATAAACGGCAGGATGTACAAACGGCGGAGTCTCGAAAGCAGCTTGAAACAGTTCATCCGTACTACTTCTCGATTTACGAAGATTCTGTAAATAACCTCCCACATTGAAACGTAAAAGCGTTGTTTTCGTCAAATCCAAATCCACATTGGCACGAATATTATAACGGTTCAGTTTGCTTTGCGTATCGTAAGGCAGTGTTTTATCAGACCCCATAATTCCGTTTTCATGGTAAAGAGAAGCTGTCAATGAATAGCGAAGTATTTCCGTACCGCCGGATACCGTCAGATTTGCACGCGTAGAATTAGCGTAATCCTTGGTTATCGCATCTATCCAGTCTACATCAGGATATAAATCTTTATCATATCCATAATAAGTCTTCAAAATCTGGTCTTTCGTAAACAGCCTTTTGTTCGGGTCGGACTGAAGCGTATTCAGTAAACTCATATATTCGGCAGCTCCTATGAACTGAGGAAGCTTTGTAGGAGCCTGAATAGATTGCTCCACACGTAAATTTACGGAAGGAGCAGATACCGAACCGCGTTTGGTATTAATCAAAATAACACCGTTGGCACCTCGCACACCATACATGGCGCTGGCCGACGCATCTTTCAATACCGAAAACGATTCTATTTCCGCCGGATCGATATCATTCAAACTACGCTCTACGCCATCTACCAAAACCAACGGAGACGTATTTCCGCTGAATGAAGATATACCGCGAATCCAGAAATTTGAGTTATCATACCCGGGCTCTCCCGAAGGCTGTACGGCAATGACACCTGCCAGTTGTCCCGCCAGATTATTACTCATGGAACGGGATGAACCTACCTGTAATTTCGCAGGCTCTAAAGTTTGTACGGAACCGATAACCGAGAGTTTCTTCTGATTACCGTATCCCACAACTACCACTTCATCCAATGCTTCTACATCTTCCAATAAAGTAATATTAAAATTGATATTATTACCAACCGGAATTTCCTGAGTTTTAAATCCTACATAGGTAATGACAAGAATACTGCTTTTATCAGGTACTTCAATATAAAAATGACCGTCAATATCGGTAATAGTCCCCCCTGAAGAATCTTTTACCATAATATTTACACCCGGTAAAGTGTTTTTTTCTTTGTCGATGACAGTACCACTGACACGGATACCTTTTTGCTGCTCGATAGTCTCACTTTCGGAATATGGAGTCTCCGCATATAACGGAAATATATATACCCCACAAAATAAAGAACCTACAAGCAGTGTTTTCTTTAAATTCATAGTAATTACATTTATTGGTTATTAAATGATATTATAATCAGTCCTTGTTATAATTCAAAGGCTGATGCAAAAATCATAAATTAATCTAATACAAATAAATATATAAGATTAAAATACAAAGATAGTTTACCATCAAATACCTGAAAATCAAATATTTGATAATAAGATCAAGACATAAAAATATAAATGCCGTACAATACTTAAAAGGATGTAATCTGCATAATATTTTCTTCAAAATGCTCCGGATTCAGCGATTTCAGCCTCAACCGCGAGCGATAAGAATAGATGGTAGCTTTAGAATAGCGTAAAAAAGATGCAATGCGTTCACTATCGGTGATTCCCAAACGAATCAGAGCAAAGATACGCAGTTCCGTAGTCAGACGACCCTCTTGCTTAGGCACAATGGAGTCGTTTGCAGGTAACAATGAATTGAATGCTTTTACAAAAGACGGGAACAGGTGCAGGAAAGTTTCATCAAAGGTATTATAAAACGCTTCGAGTTCCTCTTCGATAATGACGGAAGATTTCAATGTTTTAAATAAATCCTCAAGTTTACCGGACGCCGCTTTTTTATTGAGCATTCTGCGGTAATTATCCATCTTGTCGATGTAAGAAGAACATTCCGTCATAAACTTGGTAATGTAAAGCTCCTTAATATTGTTAGCTTCCGAAAGCGACTGGTTCATATCCGACAATGCGTGATTGGTTTCATGGAGCTCTTTATTGGCAGATTGAAGTTGTTCGTTTACAGAATTAAGCTCCACATTCAACTGTCTTAACCGTTCATTGGCCTTGTTCAGCTCGCTTCTTGCCGCCGATAGTTTTTTTATTTGCCGCCGTACATAAATTACCAAACCGATAAGAAACACAGACAATATGCTGATACATGCCAATGCAATCATCATCTGTTTCTTTTCTTTCTTCGTTTTGACTTGATAGGCATTATCGATAATAGGCAATGTTTGTGTCACTTCAATAGTACGCAGGCGGGCATTACAGAATGTAGCATCATCCAACGAACGGCGCATATAAATATATGCCCGGTTGATATCGCCTTCTTCATAGAGGATAGTGGCCAATCGGCGCAGCGAAATATATTCTTTTACCGCCCATTTCATATCAGCCATTGCAGAGACAATCAAGTATTTCTTTTCTTCTTCCCTGTTTCCTTGTCTTCTGTAAAAATCGGATATGGAGTAGGCCACATAGGCTACATCACGGTTATCAGGATCCAGTTGGCGGTAAAAATCGAGTAATATCTGCAATCCTTTGCTATAATCTCCCTGTTCCAACAATCTGTCAGCACGTATATAAACATCGGTAGAATCATTTTTCTGCATAATCGAATCTTTATAAAGCATGGCTTTTGCCCGATATTCCTTGCTTTGAGACTCGATAATGGTATACTTTACCATAGCTTCATACAGTGTATTGTAAATGAGGAAATAATACCTCTCCAGATATTCTGCCAGCGTAGCCCGGTTAATATTTTGTAAAATATCCGATGCTTCTTTATACATACCGCCCTGTATCAGCACATAAGCCATATTCAATCTTGAATCGTCAATGTAATCCTGGCGATTCATCTTATAGGCAGATACCAGTTTTTCCTGCGCATAATGAAGTGCGGAATCAACCACATAAGAAGAATATTCATTGAAAAGAAAGTTCTTCAACTGATAGCGTTCTTCTTCCGATGCGGTTTTGCGTAATTTTGATTTTACGTCAGAAATACGTCCCTCGCGAATATCAACATATTTCTGCTGTTCAGCCACTACTCTATCCAAATCTTCCAAAGAGGGAAAAGCGGTGTTTTGAGCCTGTCCAGCACAGAAATGTAACAATATCGATACGAAGAAGATGATTCTTTTCATTTTTATAGGTTTTTCAGCAACAAAGATATGAAATTTATTACATTCTTAGTGTTAATACCTCTTTCTATCTTCTTCCCGCGCAATACACTCCACCTAATATCAACATCGCACCCATGAGCGAGATTACGGTAAACCGTTCGTCAAGCAGTACGGCAGACCCTATCGATGTAAAAAGCGGATTTAAATAAATGTAGTTGGAAGCCCGTACCGTACCCAATTTTTTCAAAATCATATTCCATACCACAAAACAAATTAAAGAAGCCAGCACCCCTAAAAAAAGGAGATTCATCCAAACCGCCGGTTGCAAAAATCCGGAAAGAGAAAATTGCCAGGGACGAACAAGGAATACGGGAAGTATAGTCAGTACCCCATAAAAGAAAATCTTGCGGGTTATGAAAGCCGTACGGTAACGACCTGACATTTTTTTCATTATCAAACTGTAAAATGCCCAGGAAAAAGCGGCAAGCAAAGTCAGGAAATCGCCAAGGGGTGAAATCTTCAACACAAAATGGCCGTTATACACTACTAACGCCACCCCTACTAATGCAAGCAAAGAACCGCCTATCAGCGCGGCGGTGGCTTTCTCCCTTTTATAAATCAGCAAAGACAGAATAGTGGTGAGCAACGGAGCCGTGCAAACAATGAAAGCCACATTGGTAGCCAGTGTAATTTCCAATGCCGTATTTTCCGTCAGAAAGTAGAACGAGCCACCCGTAACGCCACCCGACAACAACCAAAGTTCATCCTTCCAATTATCGGCAAACAGTTTGCGCGGAGAGATAAACCAAATACCCAGATAAGCCATCAGAAAACGAAGCAAAAATATCTCTTGCGGAGAAAGTCCGTATCCTATCAATATCTTCGTAGAGATGAACGTCAGCCCCCATATTCCCACTACAAGAATGGCAATAATATGATAAATGTAATTTTTCTTCGCATTCATATACGACACGGATAAGTTGCCGGCAAAGATACGCTATTTCTATTTTCAATACAATGAAATAACACCTTTAATAAACGCCTTCGGAAATTTACTATAATTCTGAAAAAATTATAGTAAAATTCTCTCTGAATTTATTAACGGCCTATTTCTCCCCTATCAGGGTTTTTACAATAAAAATAAACAAAAAGGGATGCAATCTTCACAGATTACATCCCTTGAAATATCCTAAAAAATCTTTTTTGTAAAATCCTATTGAATTAATTCAGCCATTATTTGTATTACAAACAAAAAATTAGTTTTAAAAGCACTTTACAAATATAGTGAATAAAAAGCGTATTGTCAAGTATTTCATGCTGTTTTTTTACACTACTTCGCTACAAATCTGAAAATAAAGACTTAACTTTGCACCGTTTAATTAACAGGATATAAACCGAATTAAGCAAACTATCAACAAATTTTAGTAAGTATATCAACAAGTTTTCAACAATATAATAAAAACCATTATGGAATACAATTTCAGAGAGATTGAAAAGAAATGGCAGAAACGATGGGTAGAAAATAAAACCTACCAAGTGACGGAAGACGAAACAAAGCAAAAATATTATGTACTGAACATGTTCCCCTACCCCAGCGGCGCAGGTCTGCATGTGGGACATCCGTTGGGATACATCGCTTCGGACATTTATGCCCGTTACAAACGTCTGCAAGGTTTCAATGTCCTGAATCCCATGGGATATGACGCTTACGGCCTGCCCGCAGAGCAATACGCCATACAAACGGGGCAACATCCCGCAATCACTACCGTCAACAATATCAACCGCTATCGCGAGCAATTGGACAAAATAGGTTTCTCTTTCGACTGGAACCGTGAAATACGTACTTGCGATCCGGAATACTATCATTGGACACAATGGGCTTTCCAGAAGATGTTCAACAGCTATTACTGCAACGAAGAAAAGCAGGCGCGTCCCATTGAAGAACTGACAGAAGCATTCGCCAAATATGGAAACGAAGGACTGAACGCCGCATGCAGCGAAGAACTGCGCTTCACTGCCGACGAATGGAACGCCATGAGCGAAAAAGAACAGCAGGAAGTCCTGATGAACTACCGTATCGCCTATCTGGGTGAGACAATGGTAAACTGGTGTCCGCAACTCGGTACCGTGCTTGCCAATGACGAAGTGGTAGACGGCGTATCCGAACGCGGCGGTTTCCCCGTAGTTCAGAAAAAGATGCGTCAGTGGTGTCTCCGCGTGTCCGCCTATGCGCAACGCCTGCTGGACGGACTGGATACCATCGACTGGACCGAATCCCTGAAAGAAACACAAAAGAATTGGATAGGCCGCAGCGAAGGCGCCGAAATCCAATTCAAGGTAAAAGACAGTGATTTGGAATTTACCATTTTCACCACCCGTGCAGATACCATGTTCGGAGTTACCTTTATGGTGCTGGCTCCCGAAAGCGAATTGGTAGCCCAAGTAACCACCCCGGAACAAAAAGACGATGTAGACGCTTATCTGGAACGTACCAAGAAACGTACCGAACGCGAACGTATCTCCGACCGCAGCGTAACAGGCGTATTCTCTGGAAGCTACGCCGTCAATCCTTTTACGGGCGAAGCAGTACCCATCTGGATTAGCGATTATGTATTGGCAGGATACGGAACAGGCGCCATCATGGCCGTGCCTGCACACGACAGCCGCGACTACGCTTTTGCCAAACATTTCGGATTACCCATCGTTCCGTTGGTAGAAGGCTGCGATGTGAGCGAAGAAAGTTTCGATGCCAAGGAAGGTATCGTATGTAACTCACCAAAAAACAATACAGAGCCTTATTGCGACCTCAACCTTAACGGACTGACTATCAAGGAAGCTATCGCTATTACTAAAAAATACGTGAAAGAGCATAATTTGGGGCGTGTAAAAGTGAACTTCCGCCTGCGCGACGCTATTTTCTCACGCCAGCGTTACTGGGGTGAACCATTCCCTGTTTACTACAAGGATGGTATGCCTTATATGATTGATGAAAGCTGTCTGCCTCTGGAACTTCCCGAAGTAGCGAAATTCCTGCCTACCGAAACAGGTGAACCGCCGTTGGGGCACGCAACTAAATGGGCCTGGGACACAGCAAACAAATGTGTAGTGGACAACAACAAAATTGATAACATAACTGTCTTTCCGCTGGAATTGAATACAATGCCAGGATTCGCAGGTTCGAGCGCATACTATCTGCGTTATATGGACCCGCGTAACCATACTTCCCTGGTAGACAAGAAAGTGGATGAATACTGGCGTAACGTCGACCTTTACGTAGGCGGTACGGAACACGCTACCGGCCACTTGATTTACTCTCGTTTCTGGAACAAATTCTTGTATGATCTCGGTATTTCCGCTGTCGAAGAACCATTCCAAAAATTAGTGAACCAAGGTATGATTCAGGGAAGAAGCAACTTTGTATATAGATTTACTCCTTGGAATAAAACTATAAATGAACCCATAGCAACTAATATTTTTATTTCAAAAGATATTGTAGATAGAATATTATCAAATGAGGGAATACCTCCTTATGAATTAAAAAACATATTTGATAAAAATAATATTGAATATGAACCTAATTGGTTAATTAATCAAGGTATTAATCTTAATATAAAATGTAGTGAAATCCATGTTGACGTCAATATTGTATCAAATGATATTTTAGATGAAAAAGCTTTTAGAAATTGGAGATCTGAATATCAGCATGCTCAATTTATACATAACAACGACGGAAAATACATCTGCGGATGGGCTGTCGAGAAAATGAGCAAATCCATGTTCAACGTCGTCAATCCCGATATGATTGTGGAAAAATACGGTGCGGATACACTCCGTATGTACGAAATGTTCCTCGGACCCGTAGAACAGTCCAAACCCTGGGATACGAACGGTATCGACGGTGTACACCGTTTCATCAAGAAATTCTGGTCTTTGTTCTACGACCGTAACGATAATTATCTGGTAACCGATGAACCCGCCAACAAAGAGGAATTGAAATCTTTGCACAAGCTCATCAAGAAGGTTACGGGAGACATCGAACAATTCTCTTATAATACAAGCATCAGCGCCTTCATGATTTGCGTAAACGAACTGTTTGCGATGAAATGCAGCAAGAAAGAGATATTGAACCGGCTCACCGTCACGTTGGCTCCTTTCGCTCCGCACGTATGCGAGGAATTGTGGGAAACATTAGGAAACACAGGTTCGGTATGCGATGCGCAATGGCCTGCATACAATGAGGAATACCTGGTGGAAAATACGGTGAACTATACCATTTCATTCAACGGAAAAGCGCGTTTCAATATGGAATTTCCCGCCGATGCCGCATCGGACGCTATTCAGGAAACGGTATTGGCAGATGAGCGTTCCATCAAGTGGATAGACGGAAAGAATATCGTCAAGGTAATCGTAGTGCCCAAGAAAATTGTAAACATTGTTATCAAATAACAAATATGCAGATTACAAAACCAACCAAAACGGAAGTGATGAGAGAGTTGAAAGACTATATTTTCATCACTTTCGGACTGATTTCTTACGCTATGGGATGGGCCGCGTTCCTTATCCCCTATCAGATTACGACCGGCGGTACCACAGGTATCGGAGCCATCATCTATTATGCCACGGGATTTCCCATCCAATGGTCATATTTCATCATCAATGCGGTCTTAATGACGTTTGCCATTAAGATTTTAGGACCGAAATTCAGTATCAAGACCACATTCGCCATCTTCGGACTGACTTTTTTTCTATGGTTCTTTCAAATGTTGGTAAACGGACCGGATGGAGTGCCACCGCAAATTCTCGGACCCGGACAGGACTTTATGGCTTGTCTAATAGGTGCCGCCATGTGCGGTGTCGGCCTGGGTGTAGTATTCAACTGCAACGGAAGTACGGGCGGTACGGATATTATCGCCGCCATCATTCACAAATACCGTGATGTTACCTTAGGCCGTATGATTATGGCTTGCGACGTGATTATCATCAGCTCCTGCTATTTTATATTCAATGACTGGAGACGGGTTATTTTTGGTTTTGTAACGCTGTTTGTCATTGGTATCGTATTGGATTACATCGTTAACGGCGCACGACAGTCGGTGCAATTCTTTATCTTTTCCAAAGATTATGAAAAGATTGCCGACCGTATCACCAAAGAGACCCACCGGGGTGTGACAGTGCTCGACGGTATAGGCTGGTACAGCAAACGTAATGTGAAAGTATTGGTTGTATTGGCATACAAACGTCAGTCTGTCGAGATATTCCGCCTGGTTAAGGACATCGATCCGAATGCTTTTATCTCTCAAAGTTCCGTTATCGGTGTGTATGGAGAAGGTTTCGATAAATTGAAAGGAAAATGAAAAAGAAATTTGTATTTGCAACCAACAATGCTCATAAGTTGGAAGAAGTAACTGCCATTTTAGGAAATAAAATAGAGCTTCTTAGCATGAAAGACATCAATTGTCACGCAGATATTCCTGAAACTGCAGATACACTTGAAGGAAACGCCTTGCTGAAAGCAAGATATATCTTTGAAAATTATAAGCTGGATTGTTTTGCCGATGATACCGGTTTGGAGGTGGAAGCGCTGAACGGAGCTCCGGGAGTATATTCCGCACGTTATGCCGGTGACGCGCACAATTCGGAAGCCAATATGAAGAAATTATTGCAGGACATGGAAGGCATAGAGAACCGTAAGGCACAATTCCGTACCGTTTTCGCCCTTATCATCAATGGAAAGGAACATCTGTTCGAAGGTATCGTAAAAGGCGAAATAACGAAGCACAGGCACGGTACTTCCGGTTTCGGATACGATCCTGTTTTTATTCCCGAAGGATATACGCAAACGTATGCCGAAATGGGTAATGAATTGAAGAATAAAATCAGCCATCGGGCACTGGCTACGAATAAACTTTGCAATTTTCTTTCAAAGTAAACAGTATTCGCCATTCAGAGCGAAGCGAAAAATCCACTCTCTCTTATATCTCAATGTATATAATATAAAGAAGGAATTCTTCGCTTCGTTCTGAATGACAGATATCTTTGATATAATATAATTATGCCTGATTATAAGGGATATAATTAATTATAATCTCAATCTACAACCCCAGTTTTGCGGAAATTTCCAACATCTTCTTGATTGGTTTCACTGCTTTTTCTGCTATTTCAGCATCTACCTTGATTTCGGGAGACTCGTCTTTTAAGCAATTATAGAGTTTTTCCAATGTGTTTAACCGCATGAAGTTACATTCATTGCAAGCGCAAGTGCTATCATTGGGCGGAGCCGGAATAAACTTAGTCTGCGGACACTTCTTTTGCATCTCGTGCAGAATACCGGATTCCGTAGCAACGATATATTCCTTTTCGGGATGAGCAATCGCATACTTCAATAAAGCTGCCGTAGAACCCACTACATCCGCCAGTCTCAAAACCGTACTCTTACATTCGGGATGAGCCAGTACTATTGCACCGGGATACTGCTGCTTTAATTCAACAATCTTTTCAACCGAGAATTGTTCGTGTACATGGCATGCACCGTCCCATAACAACATGTCTCTACCGGTGACGGAGTTAATATAATTTCCTAAGTTTCTATCGGGACCGAATATTATTTTCTCATCTTTGGGGAAGCTTTCAACGATTTGCTTGGCGTTGGTGGACGTTACCACTACGTCTGTAACAGCCTTTACGGCAGCTGTCGTATTCACATAAGATATAACCGTGTATCCGAGATGCTCCTTGACAAACTGTGCAAATTTATCCGCCGGACAACTGTCGGCAAGCGAACAACCTGCCGCCATATCGGGCACCAATACCTTTTTGCCGGGACAAAGCACCTTTGCCGTCTCACCCATGAAGTGGACGCCGCACATCACAATAATGTCGGCTTCCGTTTTTTCCGCCCACTGCGCCAAAGCCAGACTGTCTCCAACGTAGTCGGCTATGTCCTGTATCTCACCCTTCTGGTAGTAGTGCCCCAGAATGACCGCATTCTTCTCTTTCTTCAGCTGCTTGATAGCTTCTATCAGATTATTCATAATAATAATTTTTATTTCTCTTCTTTCTTTAAAAATCCTTTGATAGTGATGATAGGCTGTTAATAGTGTGGACAAATT